>UMIJ01016529.1_pt1 | contig 55065 bp, 30 predicted proteins | sample 1965741 | NCBI WGS metagenome assembly UMIJ01 (sample SAMEA4836121, study PRJEB28245) | human gut metagenome | biome: gut microbiome; material: fecal sample | place: Denmark | collected 2008
TTCGTTTGAAGTTAATAATTACACTTTACCAGCAGGATTAAAAAATACCCACCAGCCTACAAAATTAACAAATATTTCCGGTTATCGTTCACTCGATTTGCGTGTTTCAGCGAAAACACTTAATTTTGCCCCCGATTTCAACTAAGGGGTGCCCTAATATGACGGGCTGAGATCATACCCATTGACCTGATCCGGGTAGTGCCGGCGGAGGGAAAAGAAGAAAAGCTCCCTTTTTCTGTATTCATCTTTAATAGTTAAAATTGTAATGAGAAAACATGCAATGGCGGCCTGCCTGTTAATGGCAACGCTGGGTGTCTGTGCGCAGACGCATGAGAAAGACAGCTTGCGGGTGATAAGCCTGCAGGAAGTAGAAATTATCTCTACCCGTGCCACGGGAACCACACCTGTGGCGTTTACCAATGTCAGTAAAGAACAACTTAAGAAGCAGAATTTCGGGCAAGATATTCCCTATCTGTTGTCATTTACTCCATCAGTACTGACAACGAGCGATGCAGGTGCAGGTATCGGTTACACGAGTATCCGGGTACGCGGAACAGATGCTACACGCATCAACGTAACCACTAATGGTATACCCATGAACGATGCGGAAAGTCATTCTATCTTTTGGGTTAATACTCCCGATCTTGCCTCTTCGCTTCAGGACTTGCAGATTCAACGGGGCGCAGGAACTTCCACTAATGGTGCCGGAGCGTTCGGTGCCAGTATCAATATGAAAACACAAGGAATTTCGCCCACACCGTATGCGGAGTTTTCCGGCTCTTACGGCTCATTCAATACACATAAAGAAACCGTAAAAGTAGGTACGGGGCTCATTAATGGACGCTGGGGATTCGATGCACGTTTATCTAATATCCACAGTGACGGCTACCGTGACCGCGCCAGTGCTGACTTGAAGTCTTACTTTGTACAAGGCGGATATTATGGAGACAAGACCACTATTAAATTCATCACCTTCGGAGGAAAAGAAGAGACCTATCATGCTTGGGATGGCCTGGATAAGGAAACACTGGAAAACGACCGCAAATATAATCCCAATGGCGCCATAGAAGATGATAATGGAAATGTAATCGGATTTTATGATAACCAGATAGATTATTATCGCCAGACGCATTATCAATTATTATTAAATCAGATATTGTCTCCTTCGTGGAAATTGAACATAGCGCTACACTATACAGACGGTTACGGTTATTATGAGGAATATAAGAATAAGCGTACGCTGGTAGAATATGGCTTGGTACCCTTTGAAACAAACGGTACTACCATAGAGAAATCAGACCTTGTACGCCGTAAACTGGTAGACAGCCGTTTCGGTGGTGGAGTATTCTCTTTCGATTATAAAGGGGACAAATTGGATGCATCCATCGGCGGTGGCCTGAATTATTACAAAAACACCCATAACGGTAAGGTGGTATGGGTAAAGAATTATCTGGGTGAACTGAATCCTGACCATGAATATTATCGTAATATCGGACGGAAAACGGATGGCAACATCTACGCTAAGATAAATTATGAAATACTGGATGGAGTTAACTTCTATGCCGATATGCAATATCGTTATCTGCGCTATAAGATAAACGGCAATAATGACAAATGGGACTGGACTGCTGATCCGGCACATCTGCAACCGCTGAATATTGACGAAGATTTCAGCTTCTTCAACCCTAAAGCCGGCATATTCTGGAAGATAAACAACAATAATAATCTTTATGCCTCTTTCAGTGTGGCAAATAAGGAACCGACACGCAATAACTATACTGATAACTTATTTGCCGCACAGCCCAAATCAGAGCGGATGTTCGATTACGAAGTGGGATATACGTTCCGTAAAGGTTGGTTCAATGCAGGCGTCAACCTGTACTACATGGATTACAAGAATCAATTGGTACTGAACGGGCAATTGAATGAAATTGGCGAAGCCGTAGCAGAGAACGTGAAGGACAGTTATCGTATGGGTATTGAACTGATGGCAGGTGCACGCATCACAAACTGGCTGCGTTGGGATATAAACGCAACATGGAGCCGTAACCGCATCAAGAATTATACAGAATATCTAAGTGATGTGAATGAAGACTGGAAAGATATGTATAGTGAAAACTGGGGTATCTCTCAGACAACCCGATATATTGGCACTACTCCCATCTCCTTTTCACCGGACTTTATGGCAAATAGTCTCATTTCTTTGGATTATAAAGGTTTTAATGCATCTTTGCAAACGCAATATGTCAGCAAGCAATATTTAAACAATGCTCATCAAGAGGACTGTACACTGGATGCTTATTGTGTGAGCAACCTGAATCTCGGATATACTTTCAAACTGAAAGGATTGAAATCTGTTAATGTAGGCGTGACGATTTATAACCTGTTTGACGAAACATACGAAAGCAATGGTTATGCATCGGGAAGTGCCGTATACGAAGGGCATGGAAAGAATCAGATAAAGGACAAAGACAGTAAACTGCTCTATACTTCCAATTACGCAGCCTACTATCCTAATGCAGGTATCAATGCGCTGGCACATATCACATTGAGTTTTTAAAGCATGGAACAAACTCTCGAAATTATCGGAACCATCGTCGGGCTTGTCTACCTCTGGTTAGAATACCGGGCGAGTATCTATCTTTGGATAGCGGGCATCATCATGCCTGCTATCTACATTTTCGTCTATTACGATGCCGGGCTGTATGCTGACTTCGGAATAAATATCTATTATCTGGGGGCAGCCGTCTACGGTTGGATGATGTGGAAATACGGCAGTTTTGTAAGACGAAAACTGCATCTGCATATCAAAGAAGGACAGCAGGAACTTCCCATTACCCGTATGCCAATGAAATATTACCTGCCCCTCGGCATTGTATTCGCCGTTACTTTTGTCGGCATTGCCTGGATACTCATTCGTTTCACCAATAGTAATGTACCCTGGCTTGATTCTTTCACGACTGCCCTCAGTATTGTAGGCATGTGGATGCTGGCACGTAAATATGTGGAACAGTGGTGGGCATGGATTGTGGTAGACATTGTCAGTGCAGGACTCTATGTTTACAAAGACCTCAATTTCACGGCAGGACTGTATGCTCTTTATACAATAATCGCTATCTTTGGCTACTTCAAATGGAAGAGGATGATGGAAAGAGTGGTAGAGTGATAAGGTGATAAAAGAAACAATGATGAAAGAAAATAATAATAAGAATTCAGTGGAACTCTGTGTTCTCTGTGGTGAACCGGAAGCAGTAATTTTAGCCAATGGTGATTATCCAACCCATCCTATACCTTTGCAAATACTGGCAAACGCTCCTTATATCGTTTGTTGTGATGGCGGTGCAGATGCTTATATAGATCGCGGCAATGTACCTGATGTTATTATCGGTGACGGAGATTCCCTGAGTGAAGAAAACCGCCGGAAATATAGCCATATTCTTCATTGTGTCTCCGACCAGGAAACCAACGACCAGACCAAAGCCGTAAACTTCCTTTTATCACAAGGCAAAAAGAACATCGCTATCGTAGGAGCCACAGGCAAACGGGAAGACCATACTTTAGGAAATATCAGCCTGCTCATTGATTATATGCGTACTGGAGCTCATGTCCGCATGCTGACCGATTATGGTATTTTCATTCCCTGCCATGATACCTGTTCTTTTCCCAGCCAGCCAGGTCAACAGATTTCAATCATAAACTTTGGTGCCCACAACCTGCGAGGCAAAGGCTTGGTATACCCTCTCAGTGACTTCACCAACTGGTGGCAAGGTACACTGAACGAAAGCACGGAAACAGAATTCACCATTCACGCAGAAGGGGAATACTTGGTAGTGATAAACTATTAGTTCATTTTCTCCTCTCAGCTACCTCCACAAAGTACACACTCAGACATATCATTCCGATAGCCACCCCTTGTTCCCAGGTAAAGCGGTCTTGTCCCACGATATAAGAAACGACGGTCGTCACAATCAGTATCAGATAGCCATACATGGCTACTACGGTTGTCTTCAGATATTTCAATCCGATGGGCATCAACCAATAACTAAGGTAAGTAGGGAAAATAAGGATGAATGCCAGAACCACCCACGGCATCCAATGCCAGGTTCCATGTGCTGCGTCGGTGAACAACGGCGCGTCCCAGCCCAGGATAGTAGATATCACCAGACCGGACAGCGCCGCGCCCCCAAACACATATTTCATTACGGTCACCAAACCGATCTCTTCCAGTAATTTCTTACTCAGAATCAGATAAATGGCAAAGAACACCGAACTGAGCAGGCACAACATATTACCTGTAAAGGCATCATGTGCCAAATCATCGCTGCCTTGGGTCAATATACACAGCAATGCACCACCGAAACCGAGGGAAATACCGATAATTTTCATCAGTGTAGCCCGCTCGTGCAGAAAGAGAACGGAGATAAGAAATACCCAGATAGGTTGCAGGGAATTGAATATGGCACTACTGACGGGTGTCGTCTTACTGATACCCAGCAAATAGCAGAACATAAAACCATACATGCCGAATGCCCCCAGGCAAAGTAACCCGATACGCTGCCGCCGTGTGATAGGTGCTTCTTTCACAAACCAGCCTGTCACCCAGAACGCTATAGCAGCAAAAGTACAACGCACCGTGACACCCGTCAATGCACCCATCCACACGGGCAGCAGGAATTTCAGGGCATTCATATTCAATCCCGCAAATATTCGCGAGACTACCAAACTTAAATTGGCCTCCAGCTTCTTATCTTTCATTCGGATATCACAATTTTGGTTTCAAGGCAGAGAACGCAGGGAGAAGAAAATTGTTCAACGTGCATGGATATTCCAAAACTATTCGTATCTTTAGGATGTTCTATGAAAAACAAAAATGAATAGCCCTATGAAAAGTAAAGAAAAAGACACACTGCGTAGCGAAACCCAAGATGAACCTAAGAGCAAAGAACAGGTGCTCACATTCTCTCATCAACTGCGCCGGGAGATTGAAACTGCCTGCCGCCAATTGGATAACCGCGAAGGACAAAATAACTTAACAATAAACAAGGAGGTAGCAGAATGGCTAAGCAAGTAATATGGTCACTCGTCGCCAAGAAACAGTTGAAGGAAACATTCCAGATACTAAAATTGAAGAATGGGAATAATGAGGTTAGTGAAGTGCTCTATGTACAATTACAGAACATATTACACCGCATCAGCATGAATCCGTTCATCGGACAAACAACAGAAGTAGAAAATATACGCTACATCATTCCTCACCCGGGATATACACTTTTCTATCGACATAGCCTCAAGAAGATAGAAGTTGTTGTACTATGGGACAACCGACTAAAAATGGGGGAACTGAAGGTAATCCCTAAAAAGGAATGAGATGTAAAAAAAGCAACGGATTATGATTGAACAAATTCCATCGCATGCCATGCATACCATCTTTGTGTGAACTCATCACCCAAGTTGTATCGACTGGCAACATTACGCACTGTCTCTAAATTCAAATTATCAGGCAAACGGAGAAGTGCGTTTGCAGCACAAAGGTTTTTATATTCTTCATCAAGAATAATCCTTTTACGGAGAGACAGGTTATCATCTCCGATATAGGTTTTGTGACTTATCATGCGTTCTGACACCAGTCTGCCAATCATGACACCTTGCTCTGATATAAAATAGTATGAATTATCAGGTTGCCTGACATAAAGAGTATTATTATTTTTCAAGCTAAAATACTCAAATGCATTATAATTACCAGTGTCCAGATTATAATACTTAAGGTAACGTTCTCTGTATCTCTGCATAAAATGTGGAGTATACTCCAGAACAAGAGGATTTCTATTGCTCGATAATGCAATATATCCACAAGTTTCCTGACCGGTTATCGGAGCGTAAATAAGAAATGTAAAACCTTCATTGAGAGCAAGAAAGGCAATGGTCCAAGAATTGTTCCGCTTTGTTGTGACTACCATTCTTTTAATAAATCTTCCGATAAAGTGTTCTTGCCTGTAGCGCTTTCCACAACGATCCATAAATAAATCGATTTTGGTCTGCAATATTGAAAAATCTTTCATTGCTTCAGCACATAACTCTTCGGACGACATTGACGATACAAACATGTTTTTATCTTGTTTATGGTTAATGCGAACCAGAAATTGAATAAATGCCTTTCTTACGGGTTATGAACTAAATGATAAATAATCTTTTAGACGCAGATGACACGGATGACGCGGATCTTTTTTATTTTTTTATAGCGCAGCCTTTTAAATCCGCGTTATCCGCGTCATCCGCGTCTAAAAAATAATATACCGAATGGCGCTTATCACTTATCACTAAACACTAATCACTTTTGTTCTTTTCTTTTCCATTATAAGTCTATTTCAACTCCTTGTTCGCAATATTAATGAATATGGGTACAAAGGTATAAAAAAACAATCCAACATAGTTAGCAGAGGCCTTTTTTCATGTTATAATAATATTATCCTTGAGTAGTTACTGATTTTTTGTCAAGAGCAGATTTATGCATTCTTAACTCTGGCAAGTGGTTTATCACTGTTGTCCTTAGTAGCATATCTCTGAAACAGATGGTCTGAATCTCCCAAACGCATCATGTATTTCATGCAAACAGATGATGCCTTTGCCACAAGTAGATGGTGTGTTTCCCACAGTTGAATGAGGCAAATGCCACACTTCAATCGGGTAAATACCACACTAATTGCCCGTTAGAGTGTGGCATTTTAGTCATTAAGATGTGGCATTCGGGAAGATCAAATGTGGCATTTCAGATGGGATAAAAAAAGAGAGGAGAAGCAATGCTCCTCCTCTTATGCTAATTTAAACTTGAATCTGAGTTAAAATTACAGTTACAAATATACTATATTGAAACACCAAAGTCAAGCTTTCGGGTCTTTATTTCTTTCCGCTTAAAGAAATTCCGCTTCTTATAGCGACAATAGGTAGTTTTTAAAATCAGCAAATTCCTTTGTCATCGACAGACTTTGCTTTTCACCTTGCATAAAAGCTTTCAGTTTCGCAGGAATCTCTACGGTTTCGCCGATAATACCTTCCACGGTTTCGAGGAATTTTGCCGGATGCGCCGTCTCTAGGAAGACACCAATTTCACCGGATTTCAATCCTTCTTTCAGAGCACGGAAACCACAGGCTCCATGTGGATCAAGCAGGTAATGACATTCCTTCCACGTTTCACGCATCGTTTCGGCAATCTGTTCATTGGTATAAGTAGTACCACTGATTTCAGCAGAAATGGCCGCATGACTGCCTCCATAAAGATCGAGCACACGCGCAAAGTTGCTCGGATCGCCCACATCCATAGCATTGGCAATGGTAGCTATAGAAGGACGTGGAGTATAAACTCCGGTTTGCAAATATTGATAGAAGATATCGTTACGGTTATTGGCAGCAATGAAACGCTTCACAGGCAATCCCATACGTTTACCAAACAATCCGGCAGTGATATTTCCAAAATTACCGCTCGGAACACAGATAACGGCATCGTTCGCCTTGCCTATCTTCTTCAGTTGAGCATAAGCATAGAAGTAATAGAAAGCCTGCGGTAAGAAGCGTGCTACATTTATGGAATTGGCACTGGTAAGTTGCAGATGCTCATTCAGTTCCTTATCCATAAAAGCAGACTTCACCAACGCCTGGCAATCATCGAATGTACCGTCTATCTCAAGGGCTGTGATATTCTGTCCGAGAGTCGTAAATTGTTTCTCCTGTATTTCGCTGACCTTCCCTTTAGGATAAAGCACATATACATGAATACCCTCCACACCGAGGAAACCATTAGCTACCGCACTTCCCGTATCACCAGAGGTAGCAACCAACACATTGACTTGTTTCTTACCTTCTTTTCTGATGAAATATCCTAAAAGACGGGCCATGAAACGTCCACCCACATCTTTGAAAGCAAGCGTCGGACCATGGAAAAGTTCGAGTGAATAAATATCTTCCGTCACCTTCACCAAAGGAACATCAAAATTCAATGTATCGTAAACGATTTGTTTCAATGTTTCGGCAGGTACATCTTCCCCAAAGAAAGCATCGGCTACGCGATAGGCAATCTCCTGAAAAGAAAGAGTATCGATACTATCATAAAAATCTTGTGGCAAAGGTTTAATGCTATATGGCATGAAAAGTCCTTTGTCGGCAGCAAGTCCCTTCACTACGGCTTCTTCCAGGCTGGCATCGGGAGCTTGTTTGTTGGTACTGTAATATTTCATAATCAGCTTTTCATAAATTCATTAATAAACTCATCTTCCTTCAATAATCCGTAACTACCTTCGCAAACAGACGCTTCATCAAAGGTCTGTACACTATCCGGTTCGATACCCGGATACCAGATGAAGAAAGGGATCGGTTCATTGGTATGTGTACGGAGCTCACATGGAGTAGGATGATCGGGCAATACGGCAATAGCTACCGGTTCTTCCCAATCTTTCACGGCTTCATATATAGGACCTACAGCACGGCTATCCAGATTCTCGATCGTCAGAAGTTTTAAATCCACATTCCCTTCATGTCCGGCCTCATCGCTGGCCTCGATATGTAGATAGACGAAATCATCCGTCTTCAGGGCTTCCAGTGCGGCAGCCACTTTATTTTCATAATTGGTATCATACAGGCCCGTTGCACCTTCCACTGTCAGGCGACGCAAGTCCGCATAATATCCGATACCATTGATCAGGTCTACAGCAGAAATCACTGCCCCCCGTTTCACTTGTGGGAACTTATCAGACAAACGTTCCATTTTAGGACGATAGCCGGGACTCCAAGGCCAAATACTGTTAGCCGGGTCTTTCCCTTCCGCCATCCGCTTCTGATTCAACGGATGATTTTCCAAAAGCTCCTGCGAACGCAGGATAAGATCATTAATCAAATCAGCGGTTTGTTGCGGAGTCAGTTCTGCACCGCCTTCGGGAACTGTTATATTCTCCATACCCGGCATAGGTTTCACCAGTAACGGACGAAAAGGTTTCAAGGGCACATCGTGCGGTGGCGTACAATCAATACGTTTATCTCCACCTTTGATCACCAATAAATGACGATATTGCACGCCTGTATAGAAACACACCCGCTCATTGCCCAGATGTTCCTGCAAGTACTTCACCAATACATCGGCTTCTTCCGTTGTGATGTGTCCGGCAGAATGGTTTTTAATATGATCGCCTTCAATGCAAATGATGTTACAACGCATTGCCATCTCGCCCGGTTTCAGATCTACACCGATGCTGGCAGCTTCCAGAGGTCCTCGTCCTTCATAAACTTTCGGCAGGTCATAGCCCAGAACGGACATATTCGCTACCTCACTACCGGGATGGAAACCATCGGCAACAGTCTTCAACCGCCCCGTACGCCCCATGCTCGCCAGTTTATCCATATAAGGCGTCTTGGCATATTGCATCAGCGTCTTACCGCCCAATGACTCCACAGGCCAATCCGCCATTCCATCGCCTAATATGATTATATGTTTCATTTTATTAAACATTTGCAATACTCATAATATCCGCAAATACACCTGCCGCCGTCACTCCGGCACCGGCACCGTATCCTTGTATCATCATCGGATATTCTTTATAACGTTCTGTAGTCAGCAGAATAATATTGTTACTACCTTCCAAACCATAGAACGGATGATTTACACCCACTTCCTGCAGGCCGACTGATGCTTTGCCATTCTCCAGTTTAGCAACAAAACGCCAGTGCTTGTTCTCAGCTTCCAGCACCTTGCGACGGGCTTCGAAGTCCGCATCCAGGCTCGGCACTTTCTTCCAGAAATCATCCAGCGAACCTTCAAAGAAATCATCGGGTACGAACAGGTTCTTTTCTACATCCGACTGTTCCAGTCTGTAACCGGCTTCACGTGCCAGGATCACCAGTTTACGGATAACGTCCTTGCCACTCAGGTCGATACGCGGGTCCGGTTCGGAGTAACGCTCTTCCTGCGCCATCTTAATGGTCTTGCTGAAAGGAATATCCGCACTGATCTTATTAAAGATATAATTCAGTGTACCACTCAGTACAGCTTCAATCTTCAATATCTTGTCACCGCTATGGATAAGGTCATTGATCGTATTGATAATCGGAAGTCCCGCACCCACATTCGTTTCAAAGAGATACTTCACACCACGCTGACGGGCAATCTGTTTCAATTCACGGTAGTTCTCATATTCCGAAGAAGCGGCAATCTTATTGGCAGCCACTACAGAAACGTTGTGTAACAACAAGTCTTTGTACAAGGAAGCAACTGCCGCACTTGCCGTACAGTCTACAAATACCGAGTTGAAGATATTCATGCCGATAATCTCGTCACGTAAAGTTTCCAGCGTGCTCGGTTTGCCCTTCTCTGCCAGTTCTGCACGGAAATCTGTCAGATCGAAGCCTTCACGGCTAAACATAGCCCGGTCGGCATCAGCGATACCCACAATATGTAGCTTCAATCCATTCTCCATCATCAGCTTCTGCTGTTGGCAGCGGATTTGTTCCACCAGGCTACCGCCTACCGTACCAATACCACAAATAAAGAGGTTCAGTACCTGGTATTCCGACAGGAAGAATGAATCGTGGATAACGTTCAATGATTTACGCAATGATTTGGAATCCACTACAAATGAGATATTTGTTTCCGAGGCGCCCTGAGCACAAGCTATCACATTAATACCGTTACGTCCCAGCGTACCGAACAGCTTTCCGGCAATACCCGGCGTATGCTTCATATTTTCACCTACAATAGCTACCGTAGCCAGGTTCTTCTCCGCCTGTATCGGAGAAATCTCACCCATTTCAATCTCTTTGGCAAACTCCTCGTTCAGCACTTCACATGCTAGGTCGGCATCCGCATTACGCACACCAATAGACGTAGAGTTCTCCGAAGATGCCTGAGATACAAGGAACACACTGATACCATTCTTTGCCAGTGCCTTAAAGATGCGGTAGTTCACACCAATCACACCTACCATACCCAAACCCTGCACAGTAATCAGACTGGTATCATTGATAGAAGAAATACCCTTAATCGCTTTCGTACGCGGATCGGATACTTCCTGTCTGATAATCGTTCCCGTTCCTTCGGGATTGAATGTATTCTTTATTAAAATAGGAATATTCTTGTGGCAAACCGGATAAATAGTCGGCGGATATACTACCTTGGCACCGAAGTTACAAAGCTCCGTTGCCTCTACATAACTCAGTTCGTTAATGGTATAAGCGGTAGAAATCACACGCGGATCTGCAGTCATGAAACCATCCACATCCGTCCAGATTTCCAATTGGTCGGCATCCAATGCCGCCGCAATAACCGAAGCTGTATAATCGGAACCACCACGACCCAGGTTCGTAACATCTCCCGTCACCTTATCAGTAGAGATGAAACCCGGAACCAACGCACGCTTCGGCAAAGTGCTGAATGTTTCACGAATCAATTCATTCGTCAACTCGGTATCCAATACATACTTGGAGTGCTTCTTTTCAGTTTTGATGAACTTGCGTGAATCAAACCATTCGGCTCCTGTCAACTCTGCAACGATAATGGATGATAAACGCTCGCCATAGCTGACAATCGTATCGGAGGTCTTTTGCGAAAGGTCCTTTATCAGATAAATACCCTGGAAAATATCTTTCAGTTCATTGAGCAATTCACCGATCTGGCGTTGCAGTTCCACTTGCCCCTCACCAGCAGGAATCACTTCTTTAATCATTTCCACATGGCGGTAAACAATTTCGCGAAACTCATTTTCGTAAGCAGCATCACCGGCAGCCGCCATTTTCGACGTGTTTATCAGCTTGTCTGTGATGCCCCCCAGCGCGGAAACCACCACAATTACCGGTTCTTCTACTGCTTCTACAATTCTCTTTACGCTCAAAATACTGTTCGCGGAACCTACGGACGTTCCGCCGAATTTTATTACTTTCATATCCTTTATTACTATTGATAAGGTTGATACAATGTGTCGGAAACAGGACGTATATACCTGTATTGACTTGAATTAAATAAGAAAAACTGCTGAAAAATAGTGTAACACGTAGAAACACAAATACTATCCATTAACCCCTAAGGGTCATGGTCATGCACATGGATGTGACTGTATGTTGATAGTACTTGTTCATACTCTCTGTTTCTTTCATTATTGATAAGTGTCGCAAAAGTAATAATAAAAACATTCAATCTATCACATTTTGTGGTTTTTTTGTAATAAAAATATAGAAAGGCCTCAAAAGAGGCAGAAATATGCAAAAGAGCGAAGTGTCATTTTCACACATAACCATACAATATTCCACTATCAGCGGCACAGTTTTATAACATTTTGATATTAAATCCAAGATATATCATTATATTTGCACTAAATTATCGTAAGAGAATGCATATGAGTCCAAATATAACTTCCATTTTGCTAATCTATACCGGTGGAACCATCGGAATGATAGAAAACCCCGAAACGGGTGCTTTAGAGAATTTCAATCTCGAGCAGCTGAAAAAGCACGTACCGGAACTGCAAAATTTCACATTCCATATCGATACTTACCAGTTCGATCCTCCGATGGACTCTTCGGATATGGACCCGGAAGCTTGGCGCAAACTGGTACATATCATTAGTGACCATTACGATAGATACACAGGTTTTGTAATTCTGCACGGCACGGATACGATGGCATATACCGCATCTGCCCTTAGCTTTATGTTAGAAGGGTTGAGCAAACCTGTCATCCTCACCGGCTCACAACTCCCTATCGGAGTACTCCGCACGGACGGAAAAGAAAACCTTCTTACCAGTCTTGAAATAGCCAGTGCACGTGATGCAAAAGGCAATCCGCTTGTACCCGAAGTCTGCATCTTTTTTGAGAATCACCTGATGCGCGGCAATCGTACCATCAAGATGAATGCAGAGAACTTCAATGCATTCCGTTCATTCAACTATCCCGTATTGGCAGAAGCAGGTATTCATATTAAATATAATAATGTGCAAATCCGCTTTAAGGAAGTTGAACGGGAACTGAAGCCACATTATCTATTAGATACCAATGTTGCTGTCCTAAAACTCTTTCCGGGTATTCAGGAGAATGTAGTATCAAGTATATTGAGCATTGAGGGATTGAAAGCTGTCGTGCTCGAAACTTACGGTTCGGGAAATGCTCCCCGCAAGGAGTGGTTCATACGCCGTTTGCGGAATGCTTGCGAGCAAGGGATAGTCATCGTCAACGTCACCCAGTGTAGTGCCGGAACCGTAGAGATGGAACGTTATGAAACGGGCTATCAGCTAATGCAGGCGGGAGTAGTTTGCGGATATGATAGTACAACGGAGTCTGCCGTTACTAAACTGATGTTTCTACTGGGCCACGGTTATACGCCTGATGAGGTACGAAAAAGAATGCGTACTCCGATGGCAGGAGAAATTACGACTATCTAAAAGAGTAAAAACATGAAAAGTAATACATTGTATACGGGCGAATAATTTATTCGCCCGAAATATACCAAGTAACTTTTACATGCTCACTTTATCTTTTATAACTAATAGCTATAGCTTAACAAAACATCAAAATCCCCTTTCAATTGTATAAGTTTGCCCTTTTTCAGTCACCAAATCATACTCATAAACTTTATTGAGAATAGGATATTGAGGTCTAATTTCTTTGGAAACCATAGGTTCTTTTATGTCTGCTGAATAGAAAAGAGCATTATTATTCTCACCTATTGCCACAGTCACCCCTTCTCCTCTCAAAGGGACATAAGAACGTAAACGCAAATTTCCACCTAAACGAGAATGAATTATCGCTTTATCCAGTTGCAGATTTTCCCATTCCATGTCGACAACAAATCCTCCACGAGCCACCAATCCCTGTATCTTGCCTTTTGCCCACGCATCCGGCAATGCTGGTAATAAATGTACTGCTCCATCGTGGCTTTGTAATAACATCTCTGCAACTCCGGCTGTATAGCCAAAATTACCATCAATCTGGAAAGGTGGATGTGCATCAAACAAATTAGGATAAGTACGCCCTTGAAGCAAATTCTTTATAATCCGAAAAGCATGATTTCCATCTAACAAGCGCGCCCATAAATTAATTTTCCATCCTATAGACCATCCTGTAGCTTCATCACCACGCTGCAATAATGTATTCTTTACTGCTTGAAATAATAGAGGATGCGTATAAGGTGAGATCTGATTACTAGGGTACAGCCCATAGGCATGTGAGATATGCCGATGTTTATCATCCGGATTATCCACATCTTCCAGCCATTCCTGTAATTGATTGTATTTGCCAATCTGCATGGGCGCCAGACGTTTCACCATATATTGCAAAGTATCAGCATACATTTTGTCTTCATTCAAGATTTTGCAAGCTTGCAAAGTATTTGAGAAAAGATCAAAAACAATCTGATTATCCATAGTGCAACCTGCAATTGTAGAAGGAGCATTTTTCTTCTCATCTCCTTCCGGACCATGTTCCGGAGAATTAGAAGGACAAGTTACCATCCAACCATATTTGGGATGCTCCACCAAGAAATCAAGAAAGAAATCGGCAGCACCTTTCATTACTGAAAACGCTTCTTTCAAGAAGGTCTTATCACCTGTATACAAATAGTGTTGCCACAAATGCTGACATAACCAGGCACCCCCATTAGGCCACATCCCCCAGAATGCCTTATCCACCATACCCGTGCAACGCCAAATGTCCGTATTATGGTGCAACACCCATCCACGACAACCATACATGGTCCGAGCGGTTTCCCTACCCGTTTGTGATAATTCCTCCAACATTTTCATCAATGGCAAATGACATTCACTCAAATTCGTGGCTTCAGCCGGCCAGTAATTCATTTGCAGATTAATATTGACCGTATATTTACCATCCCACGGTGCCAGAAGGTCTTTGTTCCAAATTCCTTGCAAATTTGCAGGCTGTCCACCTGGTTGCGATGATGATATTAACAGATAACGACCGTACTGGAAAAGCAAAGTAGCCAAAGAGACATCATTTCCTTCATTGAAACGCTTCACCCGCACATCGGTTTCTTGAGTTGCAGCCTCGGAAGTACCCAAGTCCAGCTTTACCCTATCGAATTGCTTCCGATAGAAAGCAATATGCTCTTCTTTGGCTTGTCCATATATTTTTTTACGAGCTGCATTCAAATAAGTCGTTGCCCGTTTATGGGCGTCTCCACTTACATCCTTATAGCTAACAAAATTGGTTGCCGAGGATATATAGAGTGTCACCGCATTTGCATTTTCCACCTTGACAGATTCTCCCTGCACAGTGACACGCCCACCTTCATTCTTTACCTCAACCTGAGTTTCCATACGGATAGCACCCGGAACACCTTCATGGTCTTTTCCTTTAGCAGTCAGTACCAGTCTTTTGTTCCAATGCTTTACCTCATGGCCTAAAGGAGACTGGAATGAAGCAGCAAATGAAAGGTTTTTCGGTTTATCTGCTGTAAGCCGAACAATAACCACATCATCCGCAAAAGAAGAAAACACTTCTCTGGTATATGTCACCCCGTCCACCTTATATCGGACGGTAGCTACGGCTTTCTCTATATCCAAATCCCGGTAATAGCCCACAGCGGACTCATGTCCCGGGAAATGCAACATCAAGCTGCCAATTGTCTGATAAGGCATTCCGTTTCGGGGAGTCTCGAAATTCCGGGTTACCAAATCTTGCGCTTCCCTATAACGTCCTTCAAAAACAAGCTGCCGGATTTGTGGTAAAGCTTGCAAGGCTTCCGGATTATCATTCCGATGAGGACCTCCACCCCAAACGGTCTCTTCATTCAACTGCAATTCTTCATTACCGGTACCTCCAAATACCATCACCCCCAAACGGGAATTGCCAAGCGGCAACGCCTCAGTCCACGTTTTAGCAGGATTACTGTACCAAAGTTTCAAATCGTCTGCGGACAAAGACAATGTATACATCATAACGATGGATAAGAAAAATATTTTGCTATATTTCATAAAGCATTTACATTTAAATTATTATTATTCCAACGATCATTTCAACAGTCGGTGATACCCCGCTTCAACCTTATATATATTCTTTCCTAATCTGACGGTAGCTTTTCCAGTCGAAGAGTAGAACCATTCCCCATCCTTACGATAGACAGAAACGGAAACCGGTTCCAATGCTTCTATAGCATATTTTCCCCGTTCTATTTTCCGACCGTCCACCATATAAATCTGTTCCAATCCGTCCGCCAGTTCGGTAATCAGTCCGAATGTTCCCTGAAAAGCCTGCCGTTTGCCGAATGAGCAAACAACATCCGAGGACGTGGAACTGAAAATATAGTCCTTGCGCTTGCCTTCCGATTCTACACAAAAGGCAACCACCTTTTCGTCTACCTTTATCTTTTCTGTTCCAACGACCGAAGCATCGCCTCTCACCGGCTCAAAGACAGCGATAAAGGGTGAACTCCATGCGTTATTACCATTCTGCCGGACAAGCAAAGTAGGAGTTATGGACGGAGCCGTACTGACATTCTTCGGAGTCAGTCCCTGTTGCAATGTAGTATAAGGGGCTTCCAATGCATATAGCTCACGCCCTTGCGCCCCCATCATCCACATCTGCATAGACAGAGGTTGCTCACCGGAAGTAATGTTCCAGACAGCCTTGAAATCATTTGGACAAGCGGCTCTTCTCAACTTTTTAAACCAATTATAGCCCTCGCCATAAATTTTGTCCAAACGTTCCGTTTCCGTCAAAGGAAGCAACTTTCCACCGGCATCCATCAAGTTTAACGAAGTGCCGACATTATGGAACAAGTAATCGTTATCCATTTGATTGGAACGAAAGATATCGACATAGAATCCTTTATCCGAAGCCGTTTTCACCATGGCAACCACCCGCCTTTTCTCTCCGGCCTCCATATCACAGATATTTATGCAGGGATTCAACGCTTGTGCGTTCACGAAACTTTCAGAATCAACATACGGTTCCATCGCTTTAATCGTGATATCCCCCTCTGCATATCCCGGCAAAACCGTATTACTTCCGGTAGCAGACTGATGGTACCGCTGGTCTTTGCTCCAATAAGACTCATATCCTGAAGCATCCGGAGCCAAAGCATAACCAAACCCGTACAATTGCAAAGCCAAGCCATTAGGCGACAAATGATAGCCTTTGCGCCCGCCATACAATACAGCCATCAGATTTTCCTGATCCTTCTTACTTTTCATGGTAACAAGACGATGATGGGGAGAATAAGACATACGTTCCATATCGGCACCTTCATCCGTCACCGGAATACGGGCCATATAAGTGCAAAGCCCTGTCCACCCTGCATTTTCACGCTTGTAGGCCCCATTCGCAAGGCCTGTTCTCAGTGCCATTGCTACACGTGCACTGTTCTTCGTGTCCCCCGTCTGCCCATAATAAGCAAGAAGATGCTCGAATGTCCCGAAATTAGCGGCTCCCCCCCGGCTGTCGCCAAACACAATCATATTGGCGCGCTCATCCATCCATGGAAATGCGGCAAGAGCCGCCTTTTGCATGATTGGATTACCTGCGATAATGTCTATGCCGCATCTCTTCAGCAAAGTAGAGAACTCCAACAGCATGGCTATCGTGCCAAAAGAGTATCCCGGAGATTCCGGCCACAAGCCGGTCACCGGATCGTAACTTTTCAGGATGTCCGGTATGGCATCATGATAAGGGGTAGATTCCGTTGTCAGATAATGCAGATAATATGAACGTCCTTTGCCATCGGCATACGCATCATTCTCTTCCAAGGCCAGTATAGGGCGCAACATCATGTTCCAGCCGTTCACATTCCAGTTTCCGGTCTTCCCGCCGCGGATAAAGCCTATGTCGATGAAGCGCTTGAATACCGTGCTAGCCACTTCCGGCAGGCCTTTGCCCATAGCCCGCAAGTGCGGATGGGGATGCCGGAGAAGATAATCATACGTGAAATCATAGATAGCAGCCGCATGAAGTGCCAGGTCGTCATGTATCTGCTCGTAGTCATAATAGCCCAGAATGCCTCCCGGTTCATATCCTCCTTTTCCTTTGGAAGACTGACCGGGGTCCAGAATCGGGTTCATGTAATAGGTACCTACCAGCCAAGTATTGAAAATATCTGCGGCAAACGAAGCGTATTTTTCCTCTTCCGTCAGCCAGTAGAGGAACGCTGCCTCTTCCGCCAACGTCAGAATCTCCACATTGTTGGAGCGTATCATGTGGCCGGACTCCTTGTAGGGCACCAGGACTTTAGGTGCCGAGGGGTCTGTCCGGCTTACGCCCCACATGTCTCCGGTTTCATTGTAGGGAGTGCGCTCTTCCAGCGGGACATTGTAGAACTTGTTCCATGTCCGCATTCCCGGCATACGCACGGTCGGTACGGGCGCATTTCCCTCGCCACGTTCCCAAGTCTCATTCTTCAAGTAACACTGCGTGTAGCGTTCACCCTCTTTCCAATACATGGCAATGCGTGAGACAATCCATTCCGGATTCGTCCGGTGGCGTTCCACGTATGGATTCACCTTATCTTTCAGACGATTGTATGCCTCCTTTGCCCAGTCGCAATGCTCAATCTTCTCTCTGATGAGCGGTTTGTCTGAATCGGAAACATAAATAGAAGGATGCGTAACTGCCCACAACGGAACTGACAGCCATTGGAGCAATAGGATAATCCATGTTTTCTTTCTCATAATTTCAATCAATCAAATTGTTTTTCTATTTAGGGTACTAAGCTGAGACGGTCTCAGATTATAAGCTGAAAGCGTTTCAGCTATTAAGGTGACAACGTTTCAGGTAAAGGCCATTAATTCCTGTCAAGGAGATAACAAAGATAGTTCTTATTTAAGTATCTGTGTACTATACAACATTTCTGATACATTCAGAGAATAATAACACGTTACTTCACCGGATATCATTTTTTTATAATATAAATATATTGCTTCTCCACTGAAATCTACATCTCTATATGCTTGCGGTTGAAAATCTTCAGGCATATCTTTAATGCAATAAACCGTATCTAACAGTCGTCCGTCAGGCTCTGAATAGGCATAAATTTCCCATTCGTTTCTTAAATGCATCAACCTTCCTTTCCGGTTTGATACTTGAAATGGAGTTTGCGGTTCTTCGGGATATATGCGACCGTCATCTTTGTTTTCATCATCTTTGCAACCGACCAGCGCAAAGCACAAAAAAGTCAGCAAATAAACTAAATGTCTTTTCATAATTTCAATATTTGCCAATAAATGATACAACTAAGATTATAGGAAGCAGAAAATCTGCAACCTAAATCTTAGTCCTATTATAAACTTTTATTCTTACAGTTCTTTTATCAGCACGCAAGTCCACGGCAACAATTCACAATTCAATGTCAATGTCCCGTTTTCATCAACCCGCAATGTTTCTTTCTTTGTCTCCCAAGCTTTTTGTTTCAAATAGGCAATGTCTTCACGCGTGGGCGAATGTGGGGCACCTATCTCTACATAATCATCATATACGTTACCATGATTCTTATCCAGTGTCTCTACGATGAATGTAGCTCCCGGTTTCAATCCTTCCAAGGACATATTCAATTTTTTGGAAGAGGCATCCATATAGTTACTGAAATTCTTGGCAGAAGGGACAGCTATTTCATACTCTTCCGGATAGTTGAATGCAAGGGCGGTAATTTTCCCTGTTTCTGACGAACGACTCACAAAAAGAGGATCAGCATAATAAAGTTTTTCATCGCCTAACTGGTGCAACATCCGATAAGCATGGAACGAAGGTTTTACCAGTCCTTGAAAGTTTATCATACCGAAACCTCCATGGAAAATGCTTTCGCCACCACCTTTTTCTTCAAAAATATCCGTAAACGTCCAATACATGAGCGAGTTAGTCAGACCGATACAATCCAAGTTGGCTTTCAGGATATAAGCGGCCGGCGGTAAAATATCATGCATCACATCACGGCTATTCGGGCTGGTGCTCCACTCTGTCAGGTGTATTTCCGCTTGGGGGTATTTGCTGTCCGCCAATTGTTTGCGAATCCAATTGATGTCGTCTCTCAATGAATAAACATAGCGCACGGCATCTTTGCTGCGACCGGATTCCGGGTCGAGCGCATAATCCGTGGGATAAGGATGGGTAGCAATGAAGTCAAGTGGCAAGTTTTCCTTTTCACAGTAACGGATGAAATCCTCAATCCACGAACCTTTCCACTGTTGTTTGTTGATTTTATCTTGTGAATAAAAACGTGACTTGGATTGGTCGTAAACCTCACCATCAAAACGGGTGTCAGCTATAAAGTTACTGGTAGCAGGTCCGCCCACCTTCAAACGTGAATCCACTGATTTGACAGCCTTTGCCGAAGCCTTGTAGAGTTTGAAGTAATCGCTTTTAGTGCCGTCAAAGAATCCGGCTTTGGGATTCATATTCAGGTTAGGTTCATTCCACACCTCGAAATACCAAGTCAGTACTTCCTCAATGCCATAACGGTCCACTACGTGCTGTGTGAAATTCCTTATTAGGTCATGCCATTTTCCCAACCGGCTTTCATCAAAGGTTATCCGGTTCTGATACCACATCTGCATCTTGCTGTTGTCTGCGGCAATTCCTTTTGGGAAAAACGAAAGTTCCACAAACGGTTTCACACCGACAGCCAGCATACGGTCGTATACTTCATCAATATACTGCCAGTTATATACAACTTGTCCATTCGGCTTCTCAAAATAGACAAACATGTCATCGTCAAACAAGCCATGCATACGCAGGTACTTGAAACCGCAATGTTCCTTCACTAGTTTCAACTGTTCCACCCAGCTTGTACGCAATCCCTCATTGGCGCGTCCGGCACAAGTGCCCTCACTCCAATAATGTAGAAACGGTTCTCCTTTTCCTTTGGTATCAATCTTCTGTGCCATTGCGTTTTGTCCCCAAACAGACAAAAATAATCCTGCTATAAAAAAATACTTCTTCATCATACTGTTATTACTTTTTATTATGTTTATTACCATTTACTATTGTCGTTACCAAACGAGAAATAATGGGACTCCCGTAGAAAGAAGCCGTAAACACTATCCCGTTTGTTTATCCAAGGATAAGCACCTGCCCATCCCGGAGAGCTGATTTGATAGGCTTCACCGGTCACGTCGTCAACCAGTTCCCTCCATTCTCCAAAGCCATAGATACCAGTGTGGTGTTTTCCCAATGCTCTTTCTACATACTCACCCGGGGTCACTTTGGCAACCCCCACTTGGTCGGTCTGCATCTCACGAACGGTTTCCGGCTTCAATATTACTTTTCCGTCAATGCTTCCTTCGTGGTATATCATGTCCAAGAAACGAGTATAGTCGCTCAACGTCGTACACAAGCCTCCTCTCAACATGGGTGCATGGCCTCCATCCGTATTGACCGGGACGAAATGGGAATGCGACATCCTTTTCATGATCAAATTGATTTTTTAATTGAATACGGCTATCTTCACTCCACATCTCAATACAAACCGATGTATTAACATGATTTAAGTTTCATCGGTTACTTACCTGATAGTGGAACCAATCTACATCGACAAAACCACTTTGTCCCCCGTCATCATACGTAAATACGCCAATCATGTCCCCTCTGAAATTAGCCGCTTTCATCGGATAGACACTTCCTAACTTATGATAGGTTATCCCATCAAAACTGTATTGAAAACCAGCCTCATCGGTTATTCCTATACTTGTACGCAAGAAAATCACATTCTGGTCGGAAGGCAATTCGGTTCCGATAGCAGCCTGCCCATCCATTTCAAATTCCATTCTACAGACATTATTCTGCTTGGTCACGGCAATAAAAGCGTAATTCTTGCCGCCATTGAAGTGAACCAGCCCGGCCTTTTGTCCGTTGTTCATGCCTGCAATTTCCATTCTTGTCGTGACTACAGCAGAATCGCTACGCATATATCGCTGGTTGATGGTATTGGGTGCCTTGAAAAATCCCTTTCCGCTTACAGACGAGGCATACAACCTCAAGTAGCCGGGACGTTCGGTCAAAGACCACTTGCTTGAATCGGGTACATGGTTCCACATCCATTGCGGATGCAGCTCTGCCTTGTCGAAGTCATCGCTTCCCTGTGGCAGCGTCAACGCATATCCTTGGACAGGCTTGGGCAATTGCCAAGCCATCTGCCCTTCTTTGTCCTTCACATCCACCCCTATCACCGGCCAATCATCTATCCACGTCACCGGCAACAAATGAGGAGGGCGTCCGCAGGCATAATCACGCGTAAACTGCCCTATCCAGAACCACCTACCATCAGGTGTATCCACATATCCACCTTGGCCGGGGATACGCAAGCTATCACGGTTCTTCACCTTTTCCACGGTAAATACTTCATATTTTCCCGGATTACCAGGTCTTCCGGGCGTTCCATCGGGCAAGGTACCATACAAATTGCGCGAGCGGAAAATGTAAGTACCTTCGCCCTGCCCCTGATTGGTAAATTCGATATGCTGCAAGTAATAATAACCGTTCCGCTTAAAGATACGGTTTCCCTCGCTGGAATGATAGGGTGAAATCACCGTTCCACCGTCAGGATACTGATATAAGAAGTTCTTTTTGTCCATGTGGGCCGAATCAGCATCCAACAACGTGGTACCATCTTCGGACATCTGGAAAATATAGCTATACCAATATTTCCTGCCTGGATGACTGGCCACCAGATAAGCCTTTCCGTCTTCATCCCAAAACGGACAAGGATCAGACCAACGGGTCACTTTCAGAGGACGGCCATACTTATCCTTTACAAAACCACTTTTCCAAGGGCCTTCTGGATTATCCGCTGTAGCCATGTAAAAGCCGTCAGTGTACAGATTCACGTATATGTAATACTTCCCATTATGATAACTGATTGTAGGAGCGTAAACTCCGCCATTATAACGTTCCATTTTCCTTGCGGTGTAGGCCGAGTCCACCGAGCCTAAATCGGTCAAAGCCGCTCCGATAGTAGTCCAATTGACCAAATCCTTCGAATGTAGGATGCTGACACCCGGAAAGCTCTCAAAAGTGGAAGCTACCAAATAATAATCATCCCCGACCCGTAACGGATCCGGATCAGAATAATCAGCCGCAATTATCGGATTGCGATACGTGCCATCTCCCTGGTCCCCCCACCGCCCGTTTAACCGATCCATAGTCAAAGAGTCCGTTTTTTTCTTTTCAGCCACTTGGGTAATCGGAACAATCTCCGCTTTCCGTATCTCCGCTCCATCGGCTGTGGGGCGCAAACTGATTGCCAAATGATTCTCACCACCAAGGTTCAGCCAGCATTCGGGCAAGTAGTATTCATACTGCGGTCCTTTCTGCCAACAACGCCCTATGCAATGCCCGTTCAAATAAACAAATCCGTTTCCACTGTATTCCAAACGAAGATGATAAGGAAACCATACTCCTTCGGGTTGCAAGGGCAAAACAAATGAATAAGTATGCCATGTCAGGGGGAAATCTTCCGTCTGGCCGGCCGCCGGACGTTCCATCTGCTTTCCTTTTGACAGTTCGATGCCTCTCGTTTTTTCCGTATAAGCATATTCCAGTTTGAGATCTTTTCCTGCACATCGGGCATAATTGATACCAATGCTCCAATATTCTTCTACAATCTGCTTGGTGTGGTGATGCAAGCCTTTGCTTTCGAACAACATCAGCACCTCTGTCAAGTTTCCGCTTGCAGCATCTCCCGGCAACTGATAAAATGCGCAGTGAGCATCTTCACGCAAAAGAGGAACTATTTTCCCATGAACAGATACCAGCACTTCATCAGCCTCCGAACCGTTAATCAATTTATCTCCGATGCGACCAATTTCCAATACCTCGCCTTCGGGCGCTTTGGTACGATAATAGACAAAGTGACGCCCATAGATACCGTCTTCATCCAGATGTTCCCCTTTTTTCAACTTTGTCCAACGGGTAGGTAATGGATCTGCCATCTGACAAGTCGGCAGCAATCGGATAGTATCAGCCTTGACTGTAGGACGTGCCATCGTTTCCGGCAATTTAGGCCACCATTCTCCGCAAGAAGAACCGGCAGGCAAGTAATAGACCATAGCCCCGAAAGGTTCAAGTGCATAATCCAATGTTAAGTCGGAAGTTTGCAATGTACCAAAATGCTGCCGTGTATGTTCTTCCGTCCGAATAAAATAGTAACGGTCTCCATTGGCTGCCTGCCGAAGTGTCAGTTTCACATCGGCATCGGTAGTACTGTATTCCACAGGTGTCAACACGGCGCGGGCTATCTTGGTGCCATGTTCTTTCAACAGTTCCGCCAATCCACGGAAACGGCGAAAACGTTCATTCACCGATCCATTTTCACTGATGGCAGCGGCAAAGTCGTAGGTCGTCGTTGTCTGGCGCGAAGCCCAGTCATCGAAATTGGTACCACCTACCGTCATATAGTAACTGATACCACAAAATCCTCTTTGAAGGGCATAAAGCGTAATGTTCTGTGTCTGCACCGGTGCCACACCGTCTTGTTTCCAACTCAGTTTTCCGGCTACATCGCTATACCAACCGCCTTGAAGTTCACCTGAGATAAGCGGCTTGCCCGGCTGGGATTTCAACTGCTGGTTGATCAGACGTCCGAAGTTTTTCTCTATCTCCCATCGGGGATAGCTGTTCACCATATCCACCAGCCCATTCAGTGGACCTTCAGACACATTGCGCGCTTCGGAAGTCCAACAGGTAATAATAGGAACATCAACGCCATATTTACGTGTAAGTTCCGTTAACTTAACGAGATAGTCTTTCTTATCAGCCGAAGGAAACCACTTGATACGGTTGAACTCATTTTCCACCTGAAAAAGAATGACTCCCGGTTTTCCTTTCTCCTTATGCGTAATCTGATGAGGAGCCACTACACGGCACACAGCCTTGTACCAATGTTCGTTCCAGCGCATAAATTCCGGGTCGTTACTTTGCAGCCAAGCCTCAAACTTGGTTTTGGCAGGTTTCTTCCGCATCAACCATTGTGGAAATCCGCCGCCACTCCATTCGGCACAGATATAGGGACCGGGACGTGCAATGACGTAAAACCCGAAATCTTCCGCCATTTCGAGGAAATCCTCCAATTGTCGCATATCCAGACAGGATTCATCGTTCACCGATTTGGGCATATGCTGTTCGTGCCAATTCCATGGGATGTAGGTCTCTACGCAATTGAAACCGGCTTCTTTGAGCTTACAGAAACGACTTGCCCACAACGGCTGCGGCACACGGAAATAATGGAATGCACCACTATAGACGAAGACATCCTTTCCTTCAATCTGGATGCAACGGTTATCAAAACGGATGCGGTCGGGATGCGGAAATACCGAATCGTCCACTGTAGAAAAGTTATTATCCAGATAGACAGAGGCATCAGCCGACTTGTCATTCATAACGGCCAAGTCCGTAATGTTTTGAGAATATGCAAATATGGGAAACAATCCCAACAAAAGCCATAGTTTTCGATTGGTCATAATTTATCGGTTTTTAATATAAAAATCCTTCTCATTTCAATTTTAACTTAATGATGTTTAGCGAATTGGCCGGAACATTAATTATTAATGTACCAGCGTTAATTTTCATCTCGCCCATATCAACAGGCTTTACACGGTCTTTGTCACTCATGCTATTCTCGTCGAGAGCATTTGCTGAAGTCAGCCGTATCAGATGAGCCGAACAATTTTTCTTTGCGGCCATACCCTTTATCATGACTTTCACATCAGTAGGATAGTCAGAAGGGTTTGCAATTTTCAAGTAGCCAGTCTTACCATCGGCAGATACTGATGCCGACTGGTATATCCAGCTGTTCGGATAGAGGTCAACCTCTCTTTGCAATTCATCGTTAAGGAAACATTTCACATGACCGCGATTCACCTCAACGCGCGCATCGTAATGCTTGCCGTTCTCAAGCGGACGCCAGCGGTAGGTCAGCGTACTGACATTGCCATTGCGATGTTGTTCAAGATTCAGACGATGATTGCCGTCAGCGCCAAGATGCCATACACAGAAGTTCATAGAGTCCTTCTTCTCGAAATACATCTTTATGTCATGACCATCACTTGCCACAAAGGCGCTCTGCATATCCTGTATTGACGATTTGCCGCTGTCGCTCTTACCGCCATATACAAAGCTATGACTGATGCTGTATTTCTTTGTGGATTTCTCAGGATAAGCATTGTTCTTCATAGTAACAGAAACGTTATAGTCACCACGGTTGTTGCTCATAAGTGTCTGCGTGTAATAAGATGGTGTAACGAAGGTCTCTGACGAATTGAAGTGTATAAGGTCGGGATTCCATCGTGCCTCGTTCTCGTTCTTGAACAGCGGAGCATAACTTGTCATCTGGACAACATCCGAATTGCGCTCTGTACCCATCAGATAGACCGCCTCGCCTATTGCCGACTGTAAGTTGCCGTTCATGCCGAATTCACGTGTCACGGCATATTCGCCGGAGTACACCTTCGGTCCCTTACGGTTGTAGCCATCGTAATGGTTGTATCTATCCACGAACCAGCGAGGGCTGCGGAAATAATGCTCATCAACAATCTCAACAGGATGGTTGTTGCGCCACGAAGGAGTGTCTGTGCCAAGAGCTTCGACGTTGGCGACTATTTTCATATCCGGATATTTCGCCTTGATGGCATTATAGAATTGTATGTATCTCTCTGGGTAATGGTCGGAATTATCCTTTGCGTTCTGCTGATAGTTCTCGTTGCCTATTTCAATCATTTTCAGGTTGAAAGGTTCCGGATGACCATTGGCAATACGCATTGCGCCATACTTTGTGGTGGCATCGCCATTGGCGTATTCTATGGCATCAAGAACATCCTGCACATAATATTCTATGCTGTCGTGAGGCGCAAAACCTCCATGCCACACACCAACACTTGTCACATAGAGAGGTTCTGCTCCAAGGTCTTCTGCAAGCTGCAGATATTCGTGGAATCCTAATCCGTTGGTGTTCCAGTATCGCCATACGTTGTAGTAAGGTTTCCGCTCTTCAACAGGTCCGACACTCTCTTTCCAATGCCATTGCGAGATATGTCCTTCGATATTTTCTCCCTCGACAAAGCAACCGCCAGGAAAGCGCATGAAGCCAGGCTTCATGGCAAGCAACCGCTCCATAAGGTCTTTACGCATACCGTTAGGACGGTCTTTATAGGTAGGTGGAAACAGACTTACCATATCGAGGAATACTTTTCCTTTAGTATTGAATGTCAGAGCGAAGCGTGCCTGAGCATCATTTCCTGTGCAACGAATCTTTCCTGAATATTTTGTCCAGCCATCTTTCACCTTTTCGGTTGCCATAACACTGCCGTATTTGGTCTTGCCGTCAGCACTCGTCAGCGAAACCTTTATGTTTCCTGCATATCCCGACTGTTTTGCCCAGAACGAGTAAGTGTATTCTTGTCCCTTAACGGCATTGATACCCCAATAACCTTCGTTAAGGAGCGTAGCTGTGCCAGAATGATTGGAAGCCACGTCACGTAGTTCCACTTTCAGACATTGTTTCTGCGACTTGTTCAGCTGTCCCCAACGCACAAGTTCTATATACCCGTTAGCCTTGTCACACAGAAGGTTCCAGTGATAAGGGTATTCCACCGCATCCTCAAACGATCGGTTACGGATAAGTTCTGCATACAAACCGCCATCAGCCGAATGGTTAATATCCTCATAGAATATGCCGTAATGCGTTGGCGCAATGGCTGTGCCACGCTTGTCAAAGTCCACGGTCATCGCCACTTGGGCAGATAGCATGTATGCCGAGCATAGTGCTAATATTACTAATATCTTACGTTTCATCTTTTATTCCTATTTTTTTATTTTCAGTACCGGGGCAATCCTGTTTAGAGCCTTGGCAGGCAACTGTACAACGAGCGATCCTTTGTTGCTTGTGAACTTCACACGCCCATATCCCAACAGTTCCACACTCTTGACGTTGCCCTTATGGTATTTAGTGTCAGAGCCAAGAGCTTTGATTACAATGCTACCATTTTCCGGCCAAGTCATGGCAGTGGCATAGATATATTTGCCTTTTTGTGTGAAACGAATCTCGTTGGCATCCATATTCTTATATGAGCCTTCGTTGAATCCTTGGCCTCTCAATTCGATTTTCGATTCAGCCACAGGACCTTCGCCAAAGATAGTCCAGGGGCGAGTACCAATGATACTTTCTTTGTTGATAGCCATCCACTCACCAAACTCGTTGAGCACCTTCTCTTCCTTCTCGTCGAAAGTGCCGTCAGCACGCAAAGGAACAGATAGCAGCAGGTTGCCGTTCTTGCTTACAATATCTACCAAGAGCTTTGCCACGAAAGCAGCCGACTTATATGCACCTTTCTCGTATGTGCCATTATTATAGTGCCAGTCACCGATGCACGAACAAGTCTGCCAAGGTTCTGGTATAATCTCGTTTGGCGCGCCACGTTCAACATCCCATGTCAAAGCCTTGCGCTGTTCCTCGTCAAGAATCTTTCCGAACATCACCGCATGGTTCTCACCATTATGCCACTGTGCGTTGGCATTGTAGAAATGCGATGCTATGCGCAGTCCGGCATCGCTGATAGGGTAGAACGGTGCCACCGTGACATCAAAATAAATCAGGTCAGGCTGATAGCGGTTGATGGCATCAAGCGTGCGGTTGTAGAAATTGGTGACAAACTCCTGGGATGGCATCGACACTCCATTCTCCCATCCCCACTGGCGATGAATCATCGCATCAGCCCACGAGCCCTTGCCCATAGGGTGGTTCTGCCAGTAAAGTTTCTGTGGGTCAAGGCCTTTCCACCATTTTTCGGTTCCATCTGCATTGAGCTTATAGCCGTCTTCCTTTGTCAAGACACCATCGTAAGGCACACCCATATACTTACCCGAACGGTCATATCGCTGTGCTGTCTCATACCAGTTCCATGCGTGGTCGGCGTGAAAGCTGATACCGAAAGGCATACCGTACTTCTTGGCAGCCTTTGCCCATCCTTCAAGGAGGTCTTTATGTGGACCTATCTGCATGGAGTTCCACTCTTGGTATTTGCTGTCCCAAAGGTCGAAGTTGTCGTGATGGTTGCCTAAGGCAAAGAAATATTGCGCACCAAGTTTCTTGTAGAAAGCGACAAGATAATCCGGGTTCCAATGCTCAGCCTTAAATAGCGGCAGGATGTCCTTGAATCCGAACTCCGACGGATGACCATAGTGTTTGCAGTGGTAATTGTACCAACGGCTGCCCTCCTGATACATCTTGCGGGCCATCCAGTCGCCCGAACCCTCAACACATTGCGGTCCCCAGTGTGCCCATATACCAAACTTCGCGTTGCGGAACCACTCTGGCGTGTCATGCTTCTTGAGTGACTCCCATGTCGGTTCATACTTTCCGGCCGCCATAATCTCGGCATCGGCTGCCACTGGCACCATAATATCGCTTGTCTTTGCCGCTTTGCTTTCTCCCCAGTCGTTAGCCAAGTTAATGTCCTGGCCATATATGCCGCTTGCAGCAATCAGTGCAAACAGCGTCAATGTTCCTTTCTTTACATCCATATCTATGTATTTATTTTTTATCTTAAAATATCTAAACTGTTATCCTTCATTTTCATCAATTTCCCGACTTGTCATTCATGACAGCCTGGTCTGTAATATTTTGGGCAGACATGAACATGGGAACAATTCCCAACAGAATCATTATATATTTTTTCATAACAGTTGATTTATGCTGTTTCTAAATGAAATGAAAATTTTAGAGTTTTCTAATATTATCATCAAGTGAAAACATTTCAGGCAAAGAATGTGTATCTCTTGCTTATGAAATTTTAATATTCAAAGAATCTCCCTGAGCATCAATACGGAGTTCCTGTTTTTCAACATTATACTTCCAAGAAACAGCATTCTTCACTTCCTTCACAGACGGCATATTTTTTAAAATAAAAGTATATTTCTGAAATGTACCACCGCTAACCTGCAGTTTACCTGTCTTCTCATCATAAGTCACTAGACAATCTTCATATTCAATACCATCTCCGCATGGTAGATGCAGCAGACGAGTAGTATTTCCATTAGGATAAATCATGATAGTTCTACGTCCAGCCATTGAAGCATCTCCCAATCCAGTTATCTCACTAGCCACATTCAATGGTAAAATAGCTCCTGCTTTCACAAATAAGGGAAAATGTTCTAGCGCATACGCTTCTTCAATAAAACTGCCGGGAGCATACTTTTTCCCATTATAGAAGTCTATCCATTCCCCTTCGGAGGGAAGATGAAACGATACACGATTATCTGTTGACGTGATAGCTTTAGTAAACAAGTAATCTCCTACTTGATGGCTCTCTTCCTCATAAGAAGCATTCTTTATCAAAGATCCCCCACGCAAATGTGCATCCACCACTGTTGAGAATAAATAAGGAATCATTTCATTGTGCAATACAACACAATAGCGATAGATGTTTTCTACATCTGTACCATGCCACCAAGGCAGATGATTACTGAAAGCACCATTTTCACCACCATTAATCATACAGGCAGTCATACAACCAAATTGTGCATAACGCACAAATTGCTCTTTATTGGAACGTTTCATGAAAAAGCCTGCGACTTCACATCCCGGTGAACCATATCCACGTTTTGCAGACTGATAAATATTCTGAATTTGCAGTTTCAAACCTTTCCAGTCACCAGAAAAGTCTCCGCACCATCCCATATTCATCTTCTCCACACTGGCCGCATAACCTCCTTGATGGGAATAAGGACGAGTAATAATGATACCATGCGGGTTCTTTTTTACCGTATAATCATACATAGCATCATAGTAATAAGGACGGAATCGCTCATTACTCATCTGACCGACAGATGTATCAAGAATATCTCCAAACCAGAATTCTCCCTGATCGACCTTCCATCCATAGACACCGTCAATAAAGACTTTATCCAGTTGCTTGTACCACCAAGCGATGGCTTCCTCATTTGTAAAGTCAATATGTACCCCTTCTCCTTTCCACCAAGCATGTGGTTTACTTTGATTTATGCCATACCCCTTGGAAACGACTTCATCATACGTATCACTTTTTTGAAAACGGGTATCCTTACAGGTAATATTAACTACTCCTGTGAGCCATAGAAGTACTTTCACATCTTTACTTTTAAAATAATCAATCATCCTCTTCGGATCTGAATAACGTTGCGTATCCCAGTTAAAATCATTATAAGTAGTACTCCAAGGACTATCAATGATGACAGCGCCAACAGGAATATCACGTTGTAAATATCCGTCAACCAGTGCTTTTGCTCCTTCTTCCGTGTTAATACTATCTTCCCATGCTATATGTTCAAAAGCCCAAGCCGGAGTAATCGGTGGATTTTGGGCACTCATGAATACACATACCAGTATTAAATTTGTGAATAATAAAAACTTCTTCATATTGTTTTATTTTTCTAATATTATTGTATATAACATCTATTTTCTTAAACCTATTTCAGAATTTGTCAGCTGATTTTTTTCTCATACCGTGAAGGCATTCCTTGACACACTGCAATTATTCTTTCCTAAAGTTTAATATAAGTACCCAATCACCCGCTCCAGAACTATTAACCGGAGGAGATGTTACAACCAAACAACCACTTCTCAATTCATATTCCTTTACATCTCTTTTTTCTCCATTAGCAGGGTCAATCCATTTCATCTCGACTGTCCGATTGGAAAAGCTTTCAGAAAGCCTCATACATAATGTATGGGGTACAGGAGTATAAATCAATGCAAAAGACATGTCGTTAGCTACAGCAGCAGTCGCATAACCATCAGTCAAGTACTCTCCATACCCAGCAACCAAAAACTCATGATCCATATCAGGATGTAGTTTCCACCAATCCAAACTGTCAAACAACTTTTTAAGACGTCCCATATCTTTACTACTCTCATAGCCCAAACACTTCAACCACGTTTCTCCATCTCTATTTTTATGCCAAATACCTTCAGCCCCATAAGCTACGCCAGTTGCTCCTGATGTCACATTCCACCAAGCTTGCCGCCGGATAACATACCTGTTTCCCCAACGTCCTGTTATGCCATTAGCCGGATATTTCTTGGCCGCTCCAAAGTCGTAATACCCCTCACCAAATTGTATTGGAATATTTCTATATTGTTTCATATTTTCATAGTTCATCTGATATGGATAACGTGGAATACCCTCAAACTTATAAGCCGGAGTATAAGCGTATGTCCAATTAAGAGTTAACCATGACGCATCCGGAAAAGCCTCTTTACTGGATTGGCTACCACAACTATGGTAGGCAACAATCGCTTTGCCACCATATACTTCCTGAACACCTTCCCCCATTGCATTCATCTCGCCACGAACCGGTTCGGGTATCTGATCCCCTCCTATAAAATAAAATACACGAGGATTATCTTTATACCTTTCTGCAAACCATCTTCCATAAGCCCGACACTTATTTTCTCCTTGTTGCTGAATGAATTCATTCACCGAACGCTTCCATATCGGATTTAGAATAACAATCAATCCTCTATCCGTTGCTTCTTTCACACACCAATCGACTTGTTTCCAATAAGAATCAACAGGTTTAGAAATATCATTATTATGGAACGCTTTTCGATACATAGTCTTATCTATTTCCGAAAAGACAGCACTCATTTGAATCGTATTAAAGCCCTCCTTTAGCCTATTATCCAAATATGCCTCCACTTCATCGCAAGTATAATCAACTGGAAGAGTCCAAGCAGTACAAGCGTTTATAAAAAAGGGAATCCCATCTACAGTTTGTAAGTACCTACCGTTAGGAGATGCTTCAAATTTTATCTGAGCATTAGCCCCAGAAAAAGAAATCAATAGAATGTATAAAACCGCCGAATGACAATATAAGTGTTTCATTACTTTTCGAGTTTATCTATTATGGTAATTCACGTTCTTTGCAAAATTTGAGAACATAAAAGTTTTTTCCTGCAAAACCTATTCATTTTTAGTTAAAGAATATATTACTTCTTTGTCTGAATTATAGGATAGCACTCCATTTCTCAACTCAAAAAGAGCATTAAAAGCCTCTCCCGAAACAGAATTGACTGTTAATCCATTCATAGAAAGAGACTTTCCATTACCAACATAAATAGAGAGCAATAAATCACCGTCAAAAGAAGCAACACAATATGTTCCCTTAAAACGAATTCCCATATAATCAGCTTCTTTTTCAGGCACAATAGAATGAATTATATAATCAATCCGTCCGCTTTTCTTATGTTCAACCGTCAACTTTGCAACTCCTTCCTGAGCCACAGTCTTCCCCACATATACCGACTTTATATTGGCTTCAGCCCCATTTCCATAAGGTTCATAGACCACTACAAAAGGCTTATTCCAAGCCTCTCCCTGCTGTCTCACTAATAAAGCTGGTACAGGCAACTTTCTCAGCGAAGATTCATAATAACGGTGATTAAACAGAGAATTCAATTGGTAAACTATGCGTTCTTCTCCTTCAGGCATAAACATACGCATATGCGTATCATCTATACCTAAATGAAAATCCATAAAAAAAGCCTTGTCTGTAGCTAATGAACCTAAAGTATTGAAATAACGATATCCTTTTCCGGATAAAGAATCAAGTGGAAGATTTGTCAACTGTAATGGCTCTCCTGAAGACGAAAACATTTCTGCCCCCATTCCCATATTATGATATATATAATCATGATATTTGTTATCTCCATCTATTACTACAGAGCGGAATATATCCACAAAATATCCGGTCTGAGGAGAAGTACGAATAATAGATAGCATACGGCGTTGTTCCGCTCTTATCTCTTTGGTATAAAAATGATTAACAGCATCAACATACTGGTGATTCGGAGATATTTCTTTTTCGGGTTCCCCTCCATCGATTACCGCAGGTTCAGCATGAACAATCTCCAAATTTTGTGGCATTTCATTATCCGCTCCTTTACCATTCGGACTAACAGTATTATGTCCCGCCACATTTATTTTATATTCATGTGTATCAGCTCCCCAATAATCTTGCCCGACACCCTGATCTGGTGCCAGAATATGCCCCCGTCCATAAAGTTCCATATTCATGCCGTTCGGCTGGCGATGGCCTGTATCTTTTCCAAATCCCATCAAGGTAAAGGCCAGAGCATCCTTATAATCCGGAGCATTGTTACGACCGAAAATCAAAGAATATACTGATGAATAAGAAGTACGGGCTAATCGAGATTTCCCATTTACTTGGGGAACTTCGGGCAAATAAAAAAATAAAGAGTAATAAAATTCATTATCCAAATTCCTTTGGGAAGCATATTTCATTAATTCTGCAAACTTTCTTTCCTGTACAATGTCTTTTTTATCATGCGAATATGCCATCATAAGCTCCAACTGCTCAGTATTCATCGTTGTATAAGAAGCATCGCCATAATTCGTGACATACCCATTAGGAAACAACATTTGTTTCATTGAGCCGGAAGCTTTATTCAACAATGGGTCTTTAGACAAAAAATCAAGCCCATTTTTATAATAAATAAATCCAAAACGGACCAATTGTCCTATGGAACCTTGCCCATACCCTCCAGGTGCTTCAGGCCATAGCCCTGTGGCTGGATCAATATTAGCACGTAGCACATCCAAATATGCACCATGAGTTTTAGTTGTGGGTCCATAAATCAATTGATTTACATAATAGGCACGTCCTTTTCCATCAGCATAGTACTTATCATCATCCAGAGCCAAGGCATATAGCATGGCGGACTGATGTTCATTCATATTCCAATTACCTTGTAATCCTCCACCGCGCTTCAGTTTATTCTCAATTAGTCGTTTAAACATGATTTCAAAACATTCCAATGCCCATTCTTTACCTTCAGGGTGAGCAGGAGCCCACATCTCTCCTGGAATACCTTGTTTAAATTGCTTCGAATCAAAATATTCATCGTATAGATAATTATAAATCATATCATAGGCCAAAGGCAAAGTAGCAAAGTGTCGCGTATCTCCTAAAGTTTCGAAAGACAAATATCCGTTGAAACAATTGCCGCCATTCCTCGTTTCCCAATCCGGATTCACTTGCTCCTGCTGAGAAGCTCCGCGCACAAAGTTCCACAATATATCAGCTGACAATTTAGCATAATTCTTTTCACCCGTCAAATAATAAAGAATGGAGGACTTCCACGCCAAATGAATAAAACCACGATTTGTTGTTTCTGTACCTAGTCCTGTTTTTGTAAAAGGCACGGTATCATAGCACACTGTTTGTCCTAATTGCGAAAGCATATTAACATTGGTATCTGTCAATTTTACAATTCCAGTTTGCTCTGCCGAAGGTTTCGTTAATGAACCGTCTCCATAAGGAATAATTTTATCCAAAGGTGCCAAAGGAACAGAATTACTGGCTGCACGTCCGTAAGTTACTCTAACAGTAGGATATTTAGCATTTCCCTCTCTACGAGGAATAAAATTTCCTTCTGTATAAAAATGAGTATAGCGCTTCCCTGGCTCCCAATGCATTTGCATACGCGAAATGACAAAACTTGGATTTTTCTGGTGGATGGCAACAATAGGATCTACTTCAGCTTTTAGAGCATCATAAATATCTTGTGTCCAACCTACGTTCTTTATTTTTTCTAAAATAGAAGGTCTATCAGTTAAAGTGACAAACACCCGTGGATGAGTATTCGTATGAAAATCACTCTCTGTTATTTGTTGGGCAAAAGCGATTGCCGAATTGGTAACAAGACCAATAGTTATAATAAATAATCGTTTTCTCATCCCTTTAATCAATTATATAAAGTATTTGTTGATTCTGAACGTATTTCCCTCTTACCTTTTCTTTCTACTATTGACACCACCGTCTTTTTCTCCATACCATAGAATCCTTGTATGTCTATTTCCTGCACTCTTCCGTCAATTAACTCCACTATTATCTTGGACGGATTGTCAGCATCAACTTTTCTCACCAAAGGTTTTCCTTCATGTGGTTCTATCACCGTGACATAAATAGCATCCTTACCTTGTAAACATATACCTACCACTTTTCTCAACTGATTTTCTTCGCCTACAGGATAATCACCACCGATAACTCCTTCCAAGCGAACAACATTAAGCCCTTGCAAATCGTACGATAATCGAGCTTCCTCTTTTGCATTATCAGGTTCCACACCTATACTTTCCTTGTAAGAATCTCCAGCAATTCTTATAGGGCCATTTTCATAGTCTTTTCCATTGACAGGCAGAGTTGCCACATTCTCTGTCACCGCCTTCAATGAAGACAGTGCTATCTTCCGGCCTTTGTCTGTAATAAAATTAGCATCTGCCAAAATCAAAGTCTTTTTCCTTTCCTGCCGACGGTCTGTCCTGACAGTCAATGTCAGTTCCTTCTTGTCTTTCAACGGCACATTCAAGTGTTGTTTACCAAGTATCCATGTACCAATGGTGCCTTGAGTCATCAGTTCACCATCCGCCTTCACTTGATAATCCAGCATTTTGCTGATACTCCAGTCTTCGGCATAGTCACCTATTTTCACCTCCGCCTTGCGGGGCCACGCCATATAAACGTCTATGTTCAAATCACCTGGTTCATTATAAAGCCGATTCTGTCCACCGGTTTCCCAGTTGTTGATAGCCAGATTCTTACCATCTTTCCCTTTGGGAGCGAAATGATGAACAGATGTTACTTTGCCTCCCTGCTGATATTGGTAACGGTTAACGTTAGTAATGAATTGTCCAGAGTTCAGAGGATCATCATTCCATTGAGGAGTGTGAGACACAAATTTCAGTTCACATTCCGGTTGTGCGCCTCTTAACTGGAGCAGATTTTCAAACGTATGTTTTTCATGTCCCTTCAAATAGTCAGCCAATATCACATAGTCATCTGTCACCACGGTCAGGCGACGCTGGTGTACCGGTTCGGAATATCCTCCAATATCTCCCGGCTTCGGATGCCCCTGCACAATAGGCACATATGGTGCCTTTCCAGCCTTAATATTTCCTATCTGATCATATCCTCCTAAATAAGGAGAATTGCTCCAACGGGCATCAGTACTCATTGCATGAACTTGCATCATATTTCCCGAATAAAACAGGAATTGGTCACACGAAGTCGGCTCCTGCATTTTGCCGTCCACCACTACCATATTATGCGACATGGATGGTTGCACCCACCATTTATACATATACGATCCATAGCCAAACCATGATGTTTCCGGATTATAAAAACTACGTCCATAACGCATCATGGAAAGCAAGCTAATACGGTCGAAATGTCCGTGATAGCTGCCGTGTGTACCGTACTTCAGTGCCACTTGCAACTGTTCCCTCTGTGAGCGGTTCTTGGTTTGGGAACGAAGAACCGCAATTCCGGCATTGTCCGAATATCCCGACAAACCCGCTATCTCAGGAGTTTCTTCGGGAAGATCCGGCACACCGTAAATTAAACTGCGCTTTTCCGAACGCTTCAGCAGCGACGCATAGCGTGGATCACGAAATACATAGTAGGCCAGCTCGAACTGATCCCCCGATAAGACCTGTTCATGTCCATCGCCCATTCCAAACATCACCCCACGATAATCCGGGTAAAGGAGTATGCCGTCCCACATACGTTTAATATCTATCGTATTTTGTTTCAAAGGACCAAATTTACCAAACGCCATTCCCAATAGATTCTCATACTCGAACGGGCGCAATCCTACATTGCGAGTTAATGAAGACGGAAATTTCTGATTGATCCAATCTATTCCGAAAGCACGTGCAGCCAATGCAGTAGTCGTATAGCACATAGCACATCCTATATTATAACTCAATGACATCTCATACCACCATCCATCATCCATAGTACCGTAACGTAAATGATCTATAAGACCACAAGGACCATAAGCTATTTGATTGAACAAATGCATATCCTGCAATATCAGAGCACATTCCGCAGCCGGCCCCAAATTGAATACGCTCCAATTGGAGATACCACCATCTCCCATCATATCTATAAAATTCAAACAAAAAAGACGGAATGTATTCTCCACATTCTTACAATCTTCTTTTGATAATAGCCCTGATTCCTTTATCAAGTCATAAGCCAGCAACAAACCTTCCATTGTTCCTCCTTCTTGTGGAATTCCCTGAAACGTAAGATGTTGAGTTCGCGGATATCCCATTGCCGGATCTGTCAAACGACGTAAGGTCTCGGCTACTTTTTCTCCGTAAGTACGATTACCTGTCAGATAATAGGCTACAGCTGTTCGGTGAAGTGAAGACTCTATATATGCACGTACCAGACCTTCAGTACCTTGATCAGACATGGTGCCTTTTCTTACTTCAGGTACCTTGAATGCCTCCGCAACCTGAATAAACTCTTGCAATTCTTGTTTCGCCCAATCATATTTATCCACTTTTCGCTTAACTTCCGCCCAACCATTTGCATCATGAGTTATAAAAGGAGAACGTACCGGGACAACTGAAATCAGCTCTATCTCCTCGTTTTTTCCATCATGCATCAAAGGTATTGCTTGCAGAATCGTACTTTCATGCGCTCCGGCAGGAAGATAATCAGAGCCTTTTACTTTAACAGTCACTAAAGAAGACTCATTAGGATTCAAAAACAATGAGGAAGGAGTAACTTCCGCCTTCATCCCTTCCCAACCATTCTTTTTAAACTGCAATGTAATAGCTTGTGGAGCTACCGAAGTATTTGTCACCCTAACTTGATAATCCGTTTCATGCTTTTCATTCAATGGACGCGAATAGATATCTGTTTCCATCGCTAAAGTATGCGCTTTTACCAAGCAAACACCTTTCAAGTTAACGACTCCAGGAGAATGGTCTGCATTCTCTACAAATATCATAATCTCTTTTATGTATTTAAGAAAATACTCCTGTCCTCTATTATAATCAAAAGCAGTGATAGGAATCAGAATACTTTGCCATTCTCCTCCAGGTACTTGCACTACAACGGAAGTACTATCCGCCAAATTATGCCGATCTTTTGTAACAGCACGTTTCATACAACACCGAATATTTATCGGTTTATTGCTATCACTCTTGATGTGCATGCGCAAACCGTAATATTGCCTCACATCATAAGTACCATCATGTTCTGTATTCAATCCTCTCAGATACCATCCTTTTTCACCATCCGGATGCGCATAGACAACCTGTATCGGGAGTGAGACCGAATCAGTATTCTTGTCAGTTATGAGCTTTATATTAGGCTGAGCAAGAACTGACAGTTGAAAAAACACACTTAGAATAAATAGTACATGTTTCATTATATAAAATACAAATAAAGTAGACAATACACTTTTGCAATTAAGAAGAAAGGCAATTGCCCTTACTTCTTAATCATTTTTGCAACATACAATTTATCATTACTGATCATATGGACTATATAAAATCCAGAGGTCAAAATTCTTAAGTCTATCCTTTCGCCAGCACTGACCAGTCTGTTTATATGAGTAATACCTTTCAAATCGGAAATCATAATCTTACCACTACAACCAGCTATGATATAATTTGCCGCCGGATTAGGATAAAAAATCACAGGCTTTCCCATTTCAGGCTCCTCTATTGATGTTCCTGTATCTTTAAGGATCATACTCAAAGAATTAAGGTTTACACACCAGTTTACATCAGTCAAGAACCTCAATAATATATAATAGTCTTGATTAGCGCTCAATGGTGCAGTTTCGGGAAACTTATAGGTCTTAAAAGTATTCCATCCGTTAGCCCCTTTTTCTACAAGAACGGAATTATCCGGATCCACAGTCTGTTCTTTTAAAATTTCCAGATCGGATGAAACCGATATATTAACCCGAGGGTTATCCGCCGCCTCTGTATTAGTCGATGCGCTGATAGAAGGAATATAAATCCCATCTGTACGGGGACGTACTTTATAGATAATTCCAGAGTTATTCTTTGTAGCGTCAATAATGTCTCCCACTTTAATAGATCCAAATGTCTCTTCATATGATGAAAGATTGATTGCTCCGGGAATCATATTCATCGTTGTTATTGCTTCATAAAAACGGTCAATGGCATTTTGCAAAGTATTCATCCCATTATTACAATCATCATCTGATGCATCTGAAGATATCGTCTTGGCATTCTCTATTGCACTTTTCAACATATTTCTATCCTCATCACTTATACTGGCATACTCCGGATTAGTCGGATTACTGAAGGTATCTAAAATTCCCTGAGCATTAGAAATTAATTCTTGCAACCTGTCCCATGAACTTGACAGTTTAAAGACAATATCTCCTACGTTCACCGCCCAACCAGCATCATTTACCAAGAAAGTCAATCGCATAAATTTCAAGTCGTTAGCATTCAAATCAAAACTCCATTTATATTCGCTATAATTCGACCAGCTACTTTCCTGTTTGATCAATTTACTATCTTTTTCGTCCACTTTGTAATTAACAAAATCGGTTGACTCATCTATTAAAGCAAGGTTTATTCGAGGAGAGACATCCGAACCGCGAGTGGTGGCCGCCTTTATTGTTACAATATAATTGCCCGATACAGTTGCAAGTAACGGAACCACTACATAAGCACCTTGTCTGGTACTCCCAATATCTCCGGAAGCACTTCCAATAGTAATAGTTCCACCTGTAGCCATTTTCTTATCAAAGTTTACCATTCCCGGTATTGGGCAAGGATCATAAGTAAATGTTTCGTTTATCAATGCAGAATATGCATTATTCAAATCGGCAAGAGCTGTATCCACTATTTCTTGAGTAACTTTGGAACTATTAGCAATCGTTTTTGCATATGATAATTCCCTCATAAAGCGAAGAAATAAATCCGGTTTATATTTTCCTCCCATTCCGACTAAAGAAATATTTAAAGCTGTTTCCGGCAGTTGTGCAAAAGCTTCCTTTTCACTAACGGCAGCTTTCAACAAATCTTTATTTGTAGAAATATCGGCCAAATTATCCGTTATTAATCCTGCTTGAGTAGTATTGTCATCCAGTATAAAGACATAGGTGGAACACGGAGGTAACTGCATCGTAGCAGGAAGGGTTATTGAAGTTTCTGTATGAAACTGCCATGCAGAAGCACCTACCAATTCATTTGGAAATTCTATTGTTTTAGAAGCATCAGACAAAGTATTCATCGCAATCAAGAATTTTCCATATCTAAGAAAATAATAGTCTTTCAATAGCCTGCCAGTATTATAGTTAACACCATCATAAGAGTTGTAATACTCAACCTGCCCTTCATAAGCACTTGTCGGGTTGTCCGGAGGTGTACCATATGAAGTACTCGGGCCATTAACCCAACCATCACGAGTACGATAAGAAGCTACATAACGTGCTTCTGTCTTATCAGTTTTCACCTCAAAGAAACGTTGATAATCTGTAGTGATATGATGCCCCCTTACCAATCTGTTATCCGCTTCTTCACGAAAATAAAAATTAAGCATCAATTGCTCTTCTCCTTTTTTAATGCTGATAACTCCATTTTCTTCATCAGCAAAACAGAAATCGGGTTCTCCCGGGGTAGTAGGAATCTGAATAGTTGAATTACTTGCATTTAAAGCCCCAATCGTTTCAAATATATATAAATTGGAAGTATGCTTGAATTCACTACTTGAAGGAGATTGAAATCGTCCATCTTTTATTGCCTGTTTCAGATATCCAAGTAAAGTTTCATTTTTAGAAATACCGGCCACAGAAAAAGACGTATAAAAACTTTCACCTGGAACAGCCTGATTTCTATAACAAATATAACCTTCTCCCAAAATATCCTTCTTGCCATCACTCCCTACAAACGGATATGTAAACAAAGCTTGCGTCTTCACATGATTTATTGCCATCTGGAGAATGTCAGCATCTCCTTTTCCCCCCAAATGGTGGATTGTCATTTTATACATCTCCATCATCTTGCCCCCTAAGTTGCCATAACAGTCAGGACCTACCCAACCTGGCTCATGAGAAGTACCTTTTTCTGTCATCCAAAAATATCCGTCCCCCTTATTTGAAGTTGCAGGATTTCCCAATTGAGGATTGGTAGAATTGAGATTAGTCACATTTCCCGTAAATTCCTTCACCCCACATGCTTCTTGCACCATTCTTAAACCAATAGCTGGATAAGTAGCATAAGTCGTAGCATCTAATTTATACAAGGCAAGCGCTGCTCCATACACAGAAGCGGCACATTCCATTTCTTGATTAGTAATTGTCTTTCTTGAACCTGCCCCAAAATCAAAGCTGGATTTAAATGTCTCACACCACTGTTCTCTACGAGTTTTTCCAGCGCCTCCTCCTAAATCAATAACCTCATTCAGAAACGATTGATTAATTTTATCAAATATCAATGACATGGCATACCCCTGACGGCCAAACGCACCTCCCCAAGACGTTTTTGCAGTTTGCTCGTTATTATAATTATTAACAACCATATTATCCAAGAATTTGAGCAACTTATCTATCACACTTTGTTTCTGATATATTTTCGACACCTCAGGAATAAAATATGCCTGTGCCAAAGCTTCAACCGGATGATAATAGTTATTAGGGTCAGTTTTTATAAAATCACCCCCATTTAATAAAGAAGTAAAATAAGAATTGGCATTTGAGATTGCATTTTCTTTGAGTGTTATCAGACTCGTTGATGCATTACTTTCTGAAGCTAAATAAGAAGGTATCCTTCCTCCTAACTCACTTTTTGGAATTGCAAATCCAGGATCAGTATGTACGAACATTTTATAAAGTCCAACCGTATTTTCAGTCATTGCTCTTTGATAAGTAGCATATTGTGATTGCGTCCCATAACCATAAAAACGTCCTGTAGCACGTAAACGCACTTTTACATATTCTTTTCCATCCGTCAAAGTACGGGGAATCGGCATTGTTCTAAAACAAAAAGAACCGGGCCCCACTTTGTTCAATTCACCTAAGAAATAATCTTCATTGGAATGGTAACGATTACCGACTTCTTTGCCTTCCACTTCCATAATGATTCGCTCACTGTTGCCTTCGCTTCCTGAGAATTTTACGGTAAAGTAATTCTGGCTTTCGCCATCTACTTTCAGAGTCAAATTTATTTCTCCACCATATATTCCTGTATATGCTCCCTGAAAAGGATTCTCGATATTAGGCAGGAAGAAGCGACTCGTCTGTCCTAACAGTCCCTCATTGATTCTTGTTTTGGAAGGAGCATAGGTGATCAAACCATGCAAAGCCTCACTGAGGTCATTACCAAAAATAATCTCATCCAAATGTTGGGCATAGACTAAATTTTCTGCTCCAAACAAAGAAAAAACAATAAATAGTAGATATTTTCTCATATTGTTGATACAAATTAATACTGATTCGCATAATTAAATAAGCCTGAACTTTTTTGAATGAAAAAGTAGAGAGCACACCCTTTCGTCTTTGACTCCGGATGCGCTCTCCCGTCTTTAAAATATATGTATTCTAATAGCTAAAATGTTATCATTCATTCTCATCAATTGCCAGGCTTCACAGTAAGGAATGCGTTGGTCGGGTTGCCCTGCAGAATCTTCAAATCATCGAAACGAATAGTACGATCGCCGCCCGTAGCAACATAAAGCCCCCATTTTCCTCCCAGACTGGCACCTTTGTAATCACCGTTGTCCTTGTCATCCAGCGTATTGTCATCAATCCAATTTCCAAAAGCAAAGTTAATAGCACCGGAGTCAAAAGTCGGATTTGCCTCGTAGATGTCATCACCCATCCAAACTTTGATATTGCCTTTGTTATTGCGTCCGGCTTTGAAATAGAGAACCACAGGAATCCACTTATCCCAAGTCAGCTTCCCTACCGTTTTGGTCACCTCAGCAGAGGTAGCCGCAGAGCCACGATAATGAACAGTCAGATCCTCGTTATTAACTTTCAAATGACCAGCCCACGTATTGGCATTACCGGCATTAAATATTTGGGCAATGCAAGAACCTTCAACATTCTTCGGATATTCACCTTCCGGCAAGAATATCCTAAAGCCATACCATCCCTCTGAAGTGGTTTTGAAGTCACATACCACTTCGGCACCTCTACGCTCGCGGCGATTGTCCGCATCCAGGGCAGCCTGATCGAAGTGAACTTCCATATAGCCGTTTACAGCCTTGGCATAGCTCGGTTCCCATGACCATTTGGGCGTAAACAAGCCAAGTGTATTGTCATCGAAGTCATGGGCAAAGAGTCCGGGAACTACTTGCTCGGGAATTTCAGGAACAATGATATTTCCCTCTGTCACCCGTTCATTGGTGATATGAATGTCTGTAAGCGCCAAACCGATTGAAACAAAATCCACACGGAGATAATTCTCACCGGGCATCAGGTGGAACTTACCAATCTCGTATTCATAGTCTGGCCAACCGTAACCATTGGCCGAACATTCGGCAGTGATGGTTTCTGTCAAGTTCTCAGGATCGGTACCGAATGAGAACTTTATGTTGCCCGTTCCTTTGGCTTTGGTTCCGAAATAGAGGTAATAATCGTTCTCCTCAAGAATATTCAACTTAAAGAGGGTCATATCACCTACCGCACAATCCCAAAGGGTGAAACTTACTACTTCGGAAGTCTCGTCAAAACCTTCACCGTAGCCAATGCCATTCTTATACTCATAGATAGTCGGTGCGCCCCCCTGCGGCTGTGCATAACTACATGGGTTACACTTACCTGTAAGTTCCACCACATTGAGGTGAGTAAGATAGTAGTTGAAGTAGCCCGTCACATCCACATTAGGTGCAGTGACAATTTGAAATTCCCCAAACTGAAGTGTCGGTTTTCCTCCACGTGCACCGGCAGGAACAACAACATCCACACGGTCGGCAGTGAACTCAATCACCTCGCCTTGCACCGTACCTTCCGCAGCGGGGAAAGAGACCACGATGTCATCTCTCGTTATGCCTTTCTCTATAAAGTAATCGAATCCCTGTCCCATAAAGCTCAAAGTACTGCCAACGGAGACGAATGTATCGCTAATCCCCGTTATTTTAGCACCCGGCAAGCACATGAACTGTTCGGTAGTTTCGGTGCTGTTTTTCCATATCCACAATCCGATAGAACCGGTTTTTCCACCTTCGGGCACGCGAACCTTGATTTCGGTATCAGACCAACTGACATATTCCCTGGCTTCAACTCCACCAAAATAAACACGACCAATACGCTCCGTCCGTTCACTTCCAAACTCAGTACCAGTGATGGTAACAATTTGCGTAGGTAATCCTTCTGACGGGCTGAATCCGGAAATCGTAGGTGCGGGATACTTGCCCGCTGCAGCGTCATCATCCGAGCACGCTACTCCTGCAAAGCCTATAAGAGTAAGCAGGAAATACATTAAGATACTATTGTATGTCTTCATATCTTGTTCTGATTAATATTATAATATTCTAATAAGTTTTTTTACCACTGCGGATTCTGGAGTAATTGCGGGTTCAACTTAATCTGATCCGTAGGAATAGGCTGCAAGTAGTTTTTCTTGGAAAACTTGCGGTTCACTTTCTTTTCAATAATCAAGCACCCCGGCTTGGTAGGTGTATATGCAGGATCTTCATAAGTTATTGTCTCCGCTTCAATGTTATTGTCCCAAACTGTTGCATCAAAAACATTCACACCTGTAATAGGATTCTTCATATTCACAAGATAAGTGTCTTCTCCTCCACTATACACATAGATACCGCATTTCTCCGTACCAAACACCTTCTCTGCAATGCCCCAGCGGCAGACATCGGAAATGCGCAGACCTTCACCGTATAACTCTAATGCACGTTCACGACGTATTTCTCCCATATATGACATATCACATCCCAATGACTTGGCGTGGGCAATCAAAGCCGCGTTCAAAGGAGCGACACCTCCGCGTTCACGTACTATATTGAGCGACTTATTCAAATCATCATCGGAAATTGTTCCGTCTCCTAACTCACAAGTTGCCTCAGCATATACCAAATACATTTCAGCCAAACGGATGTGCATACAGTCCGGTGCTTCTTGACCGGCAGCGGTTACTGTAGCCAGTTCCGTGCAGAACTTACGTCCCCTTGTTCCTGCCGTAGAGGTGGACAATAGATTCGGACAATACATATACTGGTTGGCAGACAAGGAAGTGATATCCGTCTTATAATCAGCACCCGAAGTCATTCCGTATCCCCATACATATTCTTCCGTCTTTGGATGGCAAGCCAACAGACGATAATCGCGGTTCTCGAACTCGGCATTTTTATCGGAATAACCTTTAAACAGCGGAGACACATGAACAGGAAGGCCGTCCGTACACAAATACATATCAATAAGCTTACGGGTCATGCGTGCCGGTTCGGTATGCGTAAGGTTCATGTTAGCTTTCCGATTAGTATGGTCATAAACAGAGCGGAAAATGGCTTCCTTATTATCGGCTTTGCTCACTCCTGCCGGATTGGAGTCTGCACCTTCCAGATTGAACAAGTAGAAATAACTCTTGTGAGCATACAAGTCAGGATTAGCCGAATTGGGTGCGCTTTCCACACCTTTAAACAATTCGAACGTACCGCTACTGATGATCTCATCGGAAAGATTCTTGGCCATTGTCAGGAAATCCGTAACCGAAGGATAATTATCAGGTATAACGGCACCAGCTCCACTTTTCACCCCATCGCCGTTGGTAACATCGGCAGCACCGATACCATTGTATTTCTCCCAGGTGCCTTCATACAGGCAAACACGGGCTTTAAATGCCTTTGCCGCTTCAACTGTTACACGTCCGTTGTTATTGGTAGAAGCCACCGTTGTGTTTGCAAGCTTGACAATTGCCATATCAAGATCGTCCAATATGGACTTAATCACTTCATAACGGGAAGCGCGAGATCCCCAAACAATATCGGAATTCACATCCGGTGTGGAGAGCATCAAAGGAATGCCGCCAAAACGCTGCAACAAGAAGAAGTGATGCCATGCACGGAAGAAGTGAGCTTGACCTACGGGACCAGCTATCTCATCCGGTTTGGAATATTCCTGCCCCTTTTCAATCAGCTGATTGCATCCACGCAACCACGAATACTCCTGCGAATAATAATCATCTGAAGTACCGGGAGCGTTAGTGCCGTTCACGGCACCATGAGAAATAGCAATCAAGTCCGTCCCGTAGTCAAACCGGATTCCATAAGTGTTGTTCGCACTACCTTTTTTATCATTCGACTGCCAAGCATAAATATTGGTATGAAGATTGTCTGCGGCAGCCTGGAACTGTTCCAAAGACTGGAAATAGATAACTTCTGTTTCTTGATCAAGGGGTTTCAGATTCAAAAAATCATCGATACAACTTGTTGTTGTAACCATCGCCCCCAATAATAATGCATATATAAATTTATTCGTTCTCATAATTGTTCTTTTAATCATTATTTAAAATGTCAAATCGATACCAAAAGACACGGTACGCGCGTAGCAATCAATCTTACCTTGACCTGTTGCCGCCTGTGCCTCCGGGTCAAACTTATCAGCCACGTGCGTCAGTTCCCACAAGTTGTCGGCAGAAACATAGAGACGCAGGTTTTCAATACCTACCCTTTTCATCCATGTTTTCGGTAATGTATATCCCAAAACCACATTCTTCAGACGGGCATACCAGACGCTCATCACATTGATGTCATTATACTGGCTATAGTTCCAGTTGTTTACAGCTCCGCTGAAACTAAGTATTGGGAATCGGGCGTCTGTGTTTTCTTTCGTCCAAGTGTTATTCACATAAACATTATTCTGGTTCATCCACCAGTTCACAAATGGGCCTCTTAGACTACCTTCACGAATCAAGTTCTGCTGTCCTACGCCTTGGATGAAAGCTGAAAAATCAAAACCTTTATACTTGGCACCTAAATTAAGGCCAAACTGGAAATGAGGATTGGAATCACCATAATAATAAAGGTCATCTGCAGAGATTGCACCATCACCACTTAAATCCACTTTCCTCACACATCCCGGACGCAATTGGTCATTACTGCCTTGAGTTGGAGCCAATGTCCCGGAACCATTGATTGTCTTATAGTATTCGGCAACCTCATCTTCCGTCTGGAGATAACCATTGGTCTTGAACACATAGATGGAATTGATAGGCCTTCCTTCTACAATTTTGTTCTTTCCCCAAGTGATAGCCGAAGCGCCTTTATAATCTGTCACTTCAGTCCGTGCATCAGACAATGAGAAACCAACATTATAACTGAAATCGTTTCCGATTCTGTCGTTCCAATTCAACGACAACTCCCAACCGTTGGCACGATAACCTCCAGAATTGGTCTGAGGCGCATCTGCACCCAACGTTACGGGATAAGTCAAAGAAATCAGCATATCGTTGTTCTTGCGGATATAATATTCAAAAGTACCGCTAAGACGATTATTGAGAACTGCAAAATCAACTGCCATATTGGTTGTAGCCACACGTTCCCAAGTTCTTTGGGACGAAGTCATGCCGTCAATCCAAGCCGTGTTCACCTTTGTACCGTCAAATCCAAAAATAGTAGTCCCGCGCTTGATAGTAGAATAATAATCATAGTTACCGATACCGCCTTGCGATCCTGCCTCACCATAAGATGCACGCAGTTTCAGATTATCAAACAGATTCCAGTTTTTCACAAAGTCAAATTCAGAGAAACGGATACCGGCCGAAAGACCATAGAAATTGGCCCAGCGATTATCTTTTGAGAATTTAGAAGAACCATCACGACGGAACAAACCTTCCACAAGATAGATTCCTTTATAGTCATAATTCAAACGTCCAATCCAAGACACCATTCCCACTTCGTTTCTGCCTCCGGTAGCTTCCGACGTAGTTACATCACCTAAATTAATATCGTCCAATGCATCATTGGTCATTCCTTTACGGTATTGGTAATATTTCTCATAACCAGTTTTTTCGCCTGTCAGGCCGGCCATTACTCCGATATTATGCTCTCCGAAAACTCTGTTATAATTCAACAAAGCATTATAGGTCTGATAAAATGTCTCCTCCAAGGTGTTCTTCACCCAGCAGTCATTGTCGGAAGACTGTGAACTGACAGAACCGGAACCTTGAGAATAATCAGGATAACCATCAACAGAGGTATTCTCACCAGCCCAGTCGTACATAGTTACGTGAGTTTGACGTTCTATTTTCTTATGATGACGGATACGGAAATTAGCAGAGGTTTGCAGAGAAAGTCCTTTTACATATTTGTTCAGATCCAGCGTCAGCTTACCTCCTAAACGGATGATCTCTTCCGTATTATTACTGCGTCCGCCCTCTACCATTTTGGCTACCAAGTTATTATTACCAAAGGTGTCGTAGAACTGTCCGTACTCATTATAGATGGGGAACAAATACATATCCTGCAAACCATGTCCGACACCTTGTTGTGGACTGCTGGTCAGACGTTTGTCATAAGAGACATTGAATTCCGTCTTTACCAGATCATTAATCTTATAATCCAGATTCGTACGGAAGTTATATTTCTTCTGTCCATCATACACAACATCTATCAAAGAACGGTCGTTAGCATATCCCAACGAAGTCATGACCTTAACCTTGTCATTACCACCGTTCACCATCACATTGTGCGATTGCCCCCAAGTTGTTCCATAAACAGCATCGAACTGGTCAGCAAAAGGATCCAGAATCTTATATCCTCCGTTCACCATGCCCTCAATGCGTTGCCCATCGGCCAAGGCAAGCCAAACCTCTTCAGGCCAAGACAATTTCCAGTCCATTGTATGATTCGCACCATATTCATAGTCATTCTTTACCGCCAAATTATGCATTTGCGCCCATTCCTGTCCACTAGCCACTGGATAACGCTCGCCAAGAATATTGGCATGTACACTACCGGAATAAGTTACTTTCATCTTACCTTCCTTTCCTCGTTTGGTTGTAACCAGCACCACTCCACCGGCTGCCTTTGTACCATAAATAGCAGCAGCGGCATCCTTCAAGACGGAAATACTTTCCACATCGTTCGGATTAATCTGTGAAAGTTCCCACTGATAAGCTTCTACACCGTCAATAATAATCATCGGCTTATTTGCGTCATCATTCACCGAAATACCTCCACGTAACGTAATATTGGTACCTTCGTTACCCGGACGCGATGACGTACGAGTGACTGTCAGACCGGGAATGGTACCTTGCAGGGCCGAAGCCATATCCTGTGTGGCTTTACCAGCCAATACTTCTTCACCTCTAACCTGAGTAACAGAACCGGAAAGTGTGGCTTTTTTCTGTACACCATAACCCACAACCACAACTTCATCCAATATTTCAGAATCTTCTTTCAAGGTAATCTTAAACACTTTCTTTCCGGCAACCGGAACCTCCTGTGTTTTGTAACCTACGTAAGAGATAACCAAAGTACCTTTCGACACCCCATTTAAAGTAAAATTACCATCTATATCGGTAATTACTCCATTAGAGGTTCCTTTAAGCAATACACTCGCACCGATAATCGGTTCTCCGTTTTCATCCACAACCTGCCCTTTCACGGTTCCGGTTTGCATGCTTACATGCACGTCCATTACCTCAGCAAAAACAAGTTGAGGGCTACCTGCTAATAAAACAGAAGCTGCCATCGCAGAGAAAAGTATTCTCTTTGATTTGAATTTAAAGAATTCGTTTTTCATAAACTTGAATTAAAAAAATTAACAATATATTTATTTATATACATTGACGCATATATTCACGTATTTCCTTACGACTGGCAAATAAGTGATTCTCAACTGTGCGGGAAGAGAGATTCAATACCTGTGAAATTTCAGAGGTTGTTTTATCTTCAAATCGAGCCATCACATATACCTTACGGCGCTGCTCTGAAAGTTGAGCTACTTTCCATATTTCATGATGCAGTAAATCATCGGCAATAATCTGCTTTTCCACTATATTAGTATAAGTTTCTTGTTGCTCATATATATACGAAGTAACCTCCAGCCTCTTATAATGACGCCGTAAATAGTCATACACCAAATTTCGGGAAATAGTAAATATGAAGAATTTTATAGTATCAACACGAAGCATCTGCTGATAATCCATCAACTTTAAGAATACATCTTGAGTTAAGTCTTCGGCCTCTTCTTTATTACCTATTTTATAATAAATATAAAGAAAAACCAAACGCTGATAATTCAGATATGAATCTGCGATCAACTTAAAAGAAGTCATTGTTGTGTCTCTCATATTCTGCTCTCCTAGTTAAATTTGACACTACAAATATAGACTTCGAAAATCAGAAAAATAACAAATTCAAGCTCTAACATATCTCAACCTACTGGTTAAGACAAAACCGGCAATAACCAACTAATAATCAACAATTTACCAATCAACAAGTTACAGTCTCACATAATAAATTGAGACTATTAATCCTTATTTTCAGCGTCAATTAGACTTTCTGAGGCCTTTAATATATTCATTCGGGGTCATTCCCGTTGCTCTTTTAAAATGCCGGAAGAAAGAAGCACGTGAATTAAAACCACACTTCTCAATCAAGGCATTCAAGGTATACGTCATATGTTCTCCTTTGTTCACCAAATACTTGAATTCTGCTATACGGTAATCATTGATATAATCATAATAATTTCTATTCAAATACTGATTAAACAGATATGATAAGATATAGACAGGTACATCAAGCTCTTTAGCCAAATCACCAATTTTCAATTCCGGATTACTATATAATTTCTTATCACGTATCAGATTCTTTAATCGTTCAGTCAAACGTTTGCAGTCTTCAGCCGTTATATTACTCGACCTATATTTATCTTCCGGAATGAAATTTTCCAAATTCTGTTTCTCCTTTACTGCTTCTTCTTCCGGAGCCAATAAAAAGTGAGCCGTACTTAAAGAGTTATTTCTCATACGCCACTTATACAGTCCGTAAATGCACAAAAAGACTAACATTACAGCCAATGATATACACCACCAACTTCTCCATATAACAAAGGGAACTCTAATGGATAAACTCACCTCAGAGTTAACATCACCCGCGCGCCGTACTTTAAAGATATATTTTCCTGATGACAAATCGTAATACATCACCTCTGATTTGCCTTTCAACATCTGCCAGGATTCTTCCTTTCCTTCTAACTTATATTCATATAGCATATATGCCGGATCAGTATAAGTAAAGCCCGAAAAGTAAATAGTAGTTTTTCCATGTTGACCGTTACCTACATCAACATCTGTAATACGAATAGAGTATGGATATTCTTTACCGTTATTTATCCTACCGACATCCGTATAAATTAATCCTTTAGAATTTCCAATCCATATTACGCCGTCTTTTCCCTTTTTAGGAATGCAATTAAAAAAAATCTGGTTGGGGATTCCATCAGCAAAAGTATAAGAAGCAAAAGTATTCTTTTTATCATATCTATATAAACCATCATTCGTACCTATCCATAACCATCCTTCTTCATCTTCAAGCGCAAACATCAAGTTTTTCCCGTCTAAGGGCGTATCCGACAAAGAGAAGAATTTATTTAACGATAAATCAGAGACAAACAGCTCACCTTTATCAGGAAGAAAATAAAGATTATGCTCCGAATCTTCATAAATCTCCCGGATTAGTTTACGATTCGCAAAATTCTCAGGGAACTTATCTGTAATCAATCTGTCGGATGATGTATCCAACATACACACTCCATTTTCCGTACAAATCCATCCACGGTGAGTAGAATCAAAATAAATACCATATACATTATTGTCCGGTAATCGGGAGTTCGCACTGTCATAGTGGCGTATTTGCTTTCCATCTTTATAGCAAAAAACTCCCTCTGAGGTACCAATCCAGAGATTCCCCCAATAGTCGGCAGCAATTGCAAATATTTGTCCATGCACAAAAAGCGCCGGTTCATCCCTATCAAAATCAGAAAGAGTTATTGTCGCCGGATCAAGAACATACATTCCACCTCCGTATGTTCCAATATAATATTTCCCCTGAAAAGAGCAACTACACATGATCATATTGGAACGCAGTTCCGGAGAGCTAAAACTCTTACATATTTTTCTGGCTTCATCAACATAGAACAAACCGTCACGAGTTCCTATCAGTCTCTCACTTGTACAAATTTCGATAGTACGTATGGCCAAATTCCGGGAGTCAAATTCCTGAAGATATTTATAAGTAGAAAACAATTCATTCTGATACAATGAATAATCCAGGCCAAGCTGAAAAAGTCCCGCCCATATAATTCCATCATTGTCCACCAGCAATGAATAAACAGAATTTGAACGCAATCCTCCATTCGCATTAGGCTCATGATAAATCCTCTTAATTATTCTATCTTTTACTGTAGAAATAAAATAAACTCCATTACCATTTGTCCCTGCATACAAAGTACCATCACCGTTGCTGGAAAGTGAAGTTATACAGCCAAGATTCATATACGGTCTAAACCGATACGACTCAATATCAAAAGCCACAATGCCATTTTCAGCCGTACCAAGATATAAAACGGAATCTACTAAACAGATATTATTATAGGAATTAACCAATACTTCATCAGAATTATGGGCAGTGATACCTTTATTATCCAACGCCATAGAATAAAGGCCACGATGAGTTGCCATCCACAAGTTTCCTTTGTTGTCTAGAGCCAGACCTCTTATTGTATTCGCTGCCGACAATACGTTAGAATCGATCAGCACCCGTTCAATCTTCCCTTTTTCATAAATAAACAAACCGACGTCAGTGCCAACATACATTCTCCCTTTTCCATCATACAACAACGAGTAGACCCTATTCTTAATAATATCAGGTGATATTCTTTCCAACTCATTACCATTCACTCGCCAAAGTCCGGCATTATTCCCCATCCAGACTTCATTTCCCTGCATTCCAGTAATCACATTGACTTCCTTCATCTTCTCGTTAGTAACCGGAATAGCATAGTGCTTCAAACGAACACCATCAAAACGTTCCAAAGTACTACTAGTGCCAATCCAGACATAGCCTGTTGAATCCTTATAAAGAGCATTTACTACCAAATCGGATAATCCATCGCTCACTGATAATCCCCGAAAAGTTTGTGAATAGCCAAACAACGGGAATAGTAGTATTCCTATAAACAATACATATATCAACTTATTCTTCATAGCATTCATCATCCTTTATTTCCATGACAAGTCTATCACGGTTACAAATCTACTAAAAAAAGAATATATTTTTCAAATCAATGAAAACAATCTTAATATAGAACTAATATACACTATAAACAATTAAAGAAGAATTAAGCAAGTTACCGGACTTAAATGATTTTAGTTCATTCGATATTACGAAAAGAACTTTCATCATTGTCGCATTTATTCAACATACCATTTCTCATTTATCAGCTACAGCTTCATTTAGAATATTGGTTTTCTCGTCTAAATGGCTACACCATATACAATAAAGGGTGTAGTTATTTGCTTCAAAGGGTGTAGCCATATATCACAAAAGGTGTAGCTCTAACAAAAAAAGACTATTTTTAGATGGAAAAGAGAAAAAAGGCTTCCTCTGAAAGCAATTTAAGCTGCTATTTCCAAAGTGTTTCTCTCTATTTTCACACTAACGTTTTGCTTTGTTTTTCACTCAAACAAGAAACATTTAACCACCTTAACGACAGATTGAGCACAAGAATATATTAAATACGTTTTTTTTCACTCCATTTGTAATTTCAAAATTTAAAATCCCTGCATTCTTTTCTCCCATCGTCCAGGCACTTTGCGTTTTTTCGACTCAGAACACTCCACTTATTCTTTTTTACAAAACAGAAAACGACAATAATATTCATAGCATAATAACAATAATAACGAACTTAAAACAGAGGACTATACTGAAACACAATTCAGGAGATTTAAAGTCTTTGAAGCATCGTTACTCTTCATTTATATAGAATAGGCCGGGGAGCTGACTAACTTTTCATGCTCAGTAATTGCATTACTGCGGACAGGGATATCTTTAGAATCAAAATACAGGAGATAATTGTAAGTAGAGCCGAGCTGGAACGAATGCTTATTGTGTTTCCCTCTTAAATTATATAATGCCCGTTGACGAAATTAATTCCTTTTTATACTATAAGGTATTAATTTCGCCAACGGGTTATATAATACAATCAATTAGTCGTTAAATAAAATTCTACTTCAAAATCTTTTCCTCCGTATTGGCTTTTAGCTTATACGTCTTCTTTTTGATACTGATGGCGCAATC
>UMIJ01055888.1_pt1 | contig 52585 bp, 68 predicted proteins | sample 1965741 | NCBI WGS metagenome assembly UMIJ01 (sample SAMEA4836121, study PRJEB28245) | human gut metagenome | biome: gut microbiome; material: fecal sample | place: Denmark | collected 2008
CACAGACATTGTATCTAGAAATGGTAATTTTATCCTCAAAACCCCCTTAATATTAGGAATAATAGCGTTAGTAAATGGGATAAATGTCCCTGACCCGTCTACATTAAAGGCTATGGTTGAAAGCAGCATATTTGTTAAAGGCACTGGTATATTGAACACAAGTAATTCTATACGATACTTATCACGATTGTATATACCCTCAACCATACTGTTACAATTCACGATATCGACAGAATATGACCTACTTAAATATATCCCTCTTGGTAACCCATTTGCACCTGATTTAGATATCTCCAACAGAGTCCCAGTGGTGGAAGTAGTTTTGGGTTGTGCTGGTACCATGTTGGGTTTTACACTATCGTTTGTAGTACCTGTACCCCCTGTACATACATATGAACTTTTCTTCATCAAATCTGCAATATATGGGCTTTTTGTAGTATTTGGTAACATATTACCCATGTACGTAAGAAATAGTTGATCCCTGAGTATATCACTGATAGTGTAGTCCCAATATGCAAAATCCTGTATATACCCATTCCACCAGTCATAGGGTTGAGTTATAGTTTGGAAACATCTACCAAGCCAAATATTCCCATCCCAACCTCTATCTCTACCAGAATAACTAATGGGTCCTGCATGTGGGTATTCACTTGGAGTTATAAGACCATTAAGTACACCATTCAAATAAAATTCTACTGTTCTATTAGTCCCACTAAACCTCACTAAATAGTGATTCCACCCATTCTGAATAAAGGTACCTTTAGTTCCACTACAAAACTGGTTTCCCCCACCGTTATAAAATTGAAAACTTAAGGGGTCATCTGATAGTGGTACGTTTGACCTCTGTCCTATGGCATATCCTAACCCAAGTGAATGGTTACCCGCGATTACTCCTCCAAGTACACCATCTCTTGTAGTATTATTTTTACCCATAGAAAAAACACAAACGGATATAGTAAAATCCTTACCCTTTGTAATTGGGTCTAATGTTAGAGCAGCACCACCAGATATCAAATCCCAACATTTAGAGTGGTTAAATCCAGCTGTATAGGATTCTAATGTACCAACCATACCAATAGGGTTGTGGTTATTACCAGAATAATCTAAGGCATCACCATTTAATGGCATAAATATGGTGGGTTCATAGCCTAAGATAGGGCTATTGAAATCTGGCCAAACTTTCTCCCCATTTAGCCAAGCCTCTTTCACACTCTTACCACCCAAATACATAGATTTTATACTTTTACCACCTAATTTTATAGTCATAATCCTGTAATTTAAGATTCAAGTATAATATATAGTACACCTGCAGCCCCACCATCTGCTGTTGCTACCTGTATATCATTTACTCTTAGAGTAGAGGTTGATTTAACATACTTACTATCATTCTCCAACTGACTCACTTTTGTAGGAACTGTTGGGATAGTGGGTTTATTAGTTAAATCATTATAACTTCCAGAAGTAGCTACAGTAGCCAAGTTTGGAGTACCTGACAAATCACTATATTTACCTGAGGTAGCAACTGTTGCAAATGTGGGTTTAGAACTTATCTCAGACCATGAATAAGCTGGCTTCTGAGCTTGCTTAGCCCAACTATAAACATCTGACGCAGGCATTGATGTTGGGAAGTCAGTGATTTGAGATTTAGTATGAGTGTGTGAAGCTGCTGCTGCACCGACATCAGAATAGGTCAAAGATATGTCAGCAGAAAGAGCTTTGCCATTTACTTTCCTTGTGTTGGGTACAGCATTCGAGATATAACCCAAAGATTGTACCCAATCCTCAGTAGCTACTACCTTAAAGGGTGTATATGTATTACTGTTATAAGGAGTTGTCCTATACCTTAATTTACCGGCAGTTGTAGTGTTAGTTTGGTCAATATATAACTGAGTAGCCCAGTGACCAACTCTACTGTTAATTTGTAACACAGTAGCGTAGGTAGTTGGACTACTACCACTTTGATCTAACACCTGTAATAAGGCATTAAATGTTTTATCTGGAGCAAGGGTATCTGTCCATAATACTCTCTCACTGAAAACTAATTTGTTACCTTTTACATACCCACCTGCCAATATGTTAGAGTTAGATTGTATAGCTCCTTTTGAGTATATACCTAATGAGGGTACTTTGGTGTAATCTGCCCAAATATCTGAAACCAATAAGTCCTTGACATTAACTCCTTTGGCAGTATTTATACCAGCAGCTATACGACCACCACCAGTAGCAGAATAATAATACCAACCAAAGTCTGCTGTTGCTCCAATTTGTAACCCACTTCTTGCTTGTATTAATCCTGCAATAATACCAGATAAAGTACCACCAGTACCGTTGTAGAAACTGTATGAAGCTATGGCTGTTCCATCCTGAGTACCTAACCCATTTCTATAGTTAATGGCTATGGATGTTTGAGTTTTATTAGCGAAATTAAACTCGTTACCATGAGCTATCAAGTTATTGTCACTTGCTCTAATAGCGAAATCTACATCTCGAGTTAACTCAGATACCTTACTTGGAATCGCTACTGAAACAGCTGCAGAACCATTATAGGTTTTTGATTGGTATCCCGTAAATGTTAGAGCGTAAGGATTTGGTAAACTTCCAGGTATAGAGGGAATCGTTGGCTTATTGTTTAGGTCATTGTAATCCCCTGATGTAGCTACAGTGGCGAATGTGGGTTTCCCAGATAACGTTGCCCATGTAGGATAAGCCGGTAGGTTTCCTTGGTGGTAAAAGGGTTGACCTTCTTCATTTAAAAGTTTAGACCTAATCATTACTGAACTAGGTTTCCAACCATTAACTGAACACCCTATTTTTAAGGTTTCTGCAGTCAACCACATAATCTCTCTTGGGGTTCCTCCTTGGTCTTTTGTAGAGTATCCCTGATTGTATTGTACCACTGGCCTACCATTAGTATCAAACCCAAAACAACCTTTTCCGGTTAGTGGGTAGTATAAACCATCTGCAGTAGTTTTTTCTAATGGGTTAGGTAGGTTGTATTTATCCCAGATTTCATAATAACTTCCACCATGTCCAATAGCCCACTTATCACTGGCATATCCAAATACCCCTAACTGAGAAGCTTGGGCATTTATGGCTTGTATAATACAATAATTATCAGCATCAGTAGACTGTAGTCTTAATTTGATATCTACATTTTGTTTTATTGTGACCTGTCCAGTTAAAGTGCCCCCCGTAAGTGGAAGATAATTATTTAGGTCAGTTGTACTTGCTGGAGAAGGAAGATTTGAGGCATCCCATATTTTGTAGTTAGTCCCGTTTTTATCGTGTAATAAGTCTTTACTACCACTTCTAATGACGACCTCATTATTACTTACATTACCAATTACAAGATTGTTTTCATTATTAAAATATACTTGAGACAATATAGTTCCACTGGTGTTTTTCCATCTTAGTTGATTCCCATTATTGTAAATTACATGGCCTGTCATGTTACCACCAGAAAGAGGCAGATATGAAGCCCTGATATCTGTTAAATCATTCAGAATGTTATCAATGATATCTGGGTTATTCTTCAAAGCTTCTGCCAACTCTTCGAGAGTATCCAACACATCTGGAGCATCTCCAATTAAATCTTGGATTTTCTGAAGTACGAAGTCCTCAGTGGCTTTGGCATCCCAAGTATCTTTATCCTGTTTTGTCACGTGAACGTTACCATCAGCTATATGAGTCAATATAGGTTGAATCCTACTCAACTCTGACTGAGTGACAACGTTTAAACTCGGGTCATCTATTGGTTCTACCGAGATACAGAGTTTATCTACCTTATTCACTGACCAGTTGGCTGGTTTTGTTGTTGAAGTTTCAGGTACATCAACATCAGGCATCTTAGCCGATGGTGTGAACGTTATCTCGATAGTGAGGAAATTATTACTACTCGGGTCAAGAGTGGTAGATGTTATATCTATCTCATCACTTATCACTCCATTGATATCAGCTGCAGCCAAGGTTGTTTCTCCTATTACTGCACCAGTTTTACCATTCTTAATTTGGATTTTTACAGAAGCCTGTTCATTCGCTAGTGTATTAAAATCCATCGAGTAATATAATTTGTTAGTTAGCTTAATTCTATTAACTAGATCTCCAGTTAATATCACTGTCCCCTTGATTGAGTTTGTTGTCCCAGTCATCTGAGAACTCTGGTTGAGGAGTAAAGCGTTATTATCCCCACCACAAGCAAAGGTTAAACCAACTCCGTAATTCCAATAAGGTGTCAAGGGTCTACCTGTTCCAGTACTACCTTGTACATACGTTGCATATATGGGGTTACTGGTGTCAAGGATAGAGTAGTTGAATCCCTCTTTAGCCAAATCAAGGATTTGTTGTATCTGCTCGTAAATCAAAACCTCACCGGGTTTGTCACCAGTGTTGGATGAATTCAATTTTCCACTCTCGTTATACTTCGCTATTTTACCAGCAGTGGGAGTGGCAGTAGCTTCACTAACATCTTTGAAATGTTCTTTAGGGTATAACCCATTCACTGAAGAAGTGGCAAGTGGTATCTCGAACCCATTACCAGCAGTGTTTGTGATTATGGCTTTCTTACCAGCTTCATTATACGTGTAATTGAGGTTTACCCACCACATAGTTTTACCGATGACTCTCCATTGAGAACCATCTTTCATGGCTACATCACATGATTCAAATTCTTGTGATGTTATGGCGTCAGTAATAGTAGTGTTTGGTGTAGCTAATTTAGAAACGTAAAAGAAAGCCCCATCCTTATGTTCATTTATATTCGGTATCTGAGCTGAGTTGGAGGCTTCTCCGATAAAGTGAGCCACTTTACCCATATCCCCAATCGCTGAATCTACCAAATCAAGGACAGCCTTCTGAATAGTTGCTCTGTAATATTTACCATCTGTACCCAATACAAGTATCTGGTCATTGGCAACTACAGAGTTTTTACTCCCTTGTCTACCTATGATAGTATCAATATAGGCTTTCACTATCTTATTAGAGATAGCTTTTGCAGAAGTATCTGACATGGTTTGGTCCACTATCTCTGGGTGGGCGTTGGGATCAACCAAGTGTTCTTGAAACTCTTGAGATAATTCCCCTCCAGTTGTACCAAGGTCATTGATTTGGTTCTGAAGGTCTTTGTCTTTGTCTTGCAACCTGGTGAACTCAGCATCATGTTTCGCTTCCAGGTCATCAAGAGCCTGTTGAGTAGCGTTTGATACTGGTTTATCCAAGTCAGAGGTGTTATCTACATTACCAAGACCCACATCAGCCTTAGTAAGGTTAATATCTTTATCTAACGTATAACCGTTAATTTTTCTCGTGATAGGAACATATTTCAGTAACTCCTTGTATACCTGGTCTCCAGTTACAAAACCTTGTGAGTCCTGTACTACTGAACCACTGAAAAACTCCTTGATTTGATTCGGGGTCATTATCTCGGGTTCTTCGAGCTTACCCTGAACCATAAGTTGCTCATTCCCAGTTAGTGGCATCCCAATTAAGGGGAAACTATCTGGAAATATTACATAGTCTCTTCCACCAAGAGGTTCAGTAGCTTCTCTGCTACTTCTTAAGAAATAAGGAACGAACGGCTCATTGGAAGAAGGTTCTATGGGATATTTAGGATTATTCTTAAAATTACTCATGGCTTTAAGACTTTTTAAACGAAAAGACCGAGTTAACTACAAGAGCAACTCGGTCCAGTGACAACATATTGATAGTGTTTAATTTACTTTTCCTCTTCGGTCTCCTCTTCAGAGTTTTTCTCGAGTTGATAAGCGTAATCACGTTTCTCTTCAAATGACAGAGCCTTGAAAGATTTTTGTTCTTTCTTCTCCAACTCGTATGTTTCAAGGACGTAATTCGTAAGCTCCTCTTCTGTTTTAGCAAAAACATCCTCTTTACCGGTAGAAAGCAACTCCACTCTCGCATTCAGAATCGTATTCTCTTGAGTGAGCTTCTTTACAGCCTCAGCTGCTTCTGCCATACCTTTGGTAAGGTTTTCGATTTGTTCATTTGCGGTATTCAACTCCGCTAAAATTTGAGCAGCTTCTTCTTTCTCAACTTTTATACCGGTGGGAGCTTTTTGACCCATTTTCTCCATGTAAGCCTCTACCTCTTCCGGAGAAGCTATACGGATATGGCCATTACTGAGAGCAGTTACGAAGGTGTTATCCATCATAGCTCTATCAGGAAATTCTTTGATTTCACCTGGAACCAACTTAAACCTAAGGATAGGTGAGTAAAAGCTCAATGCTTTGGCCCCTAATCTAGCATATTGTTTTGCCATAATTATAATTTTATTGTCCGTACTCTATATTTTTACTAGAAACGAGTATGGGGAAGGTATTTTTCCCTCCCCATTAACTCATTTTAGTTTTTCAGCTCAACAATTTGTTTGGTGTCAATATCGAAAGCTGGCGGGAAACCTGCAGTTGCAAAGTCTTTGGTCTTATCCAAGATAAGGACAGAGTCAGCCCAAAGTTTGGCGAATCCAACTTGCAGAGAAGCATAGAAGGCCTCAGTTTGGTTTGAAACGATTCTCTCAGATTCAACCTTCAATGGGAACCCGTTCAATTTCAAGAGAGCGGATGCCTTGTCAATCATCAAGATTTGGTCGTCATCCACTGCCCCATGGATAAAGAAATCCAAATTCTGCGGAATCGGAGTTTTAATGTTTAAGTTTGCACGAGTCGTACCTGATTCACGTTGGCTGAACTCCGGTAAATCCAAGATGTCGATTGCCATATCTTCACCACCAATCAAGGTAGTCGGGATACGACCCAAACGAGACATCCGAACCAAAATCTTCAGCAAATCACGGTAAGTAACTGTGTTCTGAGTTTTAACCCCGATAACCGGAGCAGCCTCAGAACCATCCTTCTGTTCTCCATTGATAGCACACTCGATAGCCAATCCGTCAACTACATGTCCAAGCAATACTCCGAAATCCTCCAAGAAGATAGAAACAAGGTTCAGAGAAGAATACATCTTAATCTCATCGGTTAAAGTAATACCACGACCAATTTTGAACATGGTATATTCTTTCTGACCGAAAGAAACAGCTCCTAACGGAATTGTCTCAGCCTCGTTCACTTTTCTCGGAGCAGCATCTGACATGTTGATGAAAGGTACTTTCATAACGGGACCAGACATTTGCTCTTCTCCCCGGATGATGTTCGGATAAATGGGTGCTCCACGATAACCTTTTCTCAAAGCTGCACGGAAAATCTCCGGTACAATCCAACGGATTTGGTCAACCTCTGCTTGGTTCAAAATCATGGATACAGTATCTTGGTTCGGGTTAATACCCATCTTGTACAGATAGGAATCCCATTCCATATTATATCTCAATTTCACGTAATCCTCAACAAGGACATCATTTGGTCTTTGAGGATCAAAACGCAAGGCATTCAACTCATCGAATACCGTTTTAACTTCCTGGCGGAGTTTGGTTCTCTCAGCCTTTTGTTCTGCTGTTAACTGAATCATTTTATTTTCGTATTATAAGTTTCACGTTTCTTTAGGCAACAGTTACACTGATAGGTGCATCCAATACAAGGATACGCATTTCAGGAGTGTTGTCGTTCTCACAAGGTTCCATAGCAATGGCTACCGCTTCACCAGTTGCTGCCAACTTCGTTGCAATCAAGTGGGCATAGTGACCAAGAGCTGTTTCCGGGAATGTAGCCGGTACTCCGTCTTCTCTCGTTACAGTTACTGCATCACCAGCTTTGAAAGCTCCGGCTGATTCTGCATAAAGCATCACGTGTGAAATGAGGATTGATACCGTGGTAACTCCCCCTGCAACTGCTCCGTCCAAAAGGTTGATACCGATATATCTACCAGTTCCGTCATTCACGTATGATTTGATTGTACCTTCCGGCATCAGCATCACTGGTTCACCGGGAAGAATAGGTTTTGTCTGGGCTGTATCAACCACAAATTGGTTGGCCATTTTGTCCTGTTCTCTTTTGTAAATAGCGGTAAACGAAAGTCCACCGAATTGATCTCCGTACATAATATCGAATTTTTGATTGTTATTAATTTCCTGCAGTTAAATAAACTCGGGTCTAGAAGATTACTTATTCTCTCCCTTAAAGTCTCTCTGGTAGATGAAATGTTCACGGATCTCATCCAGAGTTTTCACCCCCTCGTTCTTTTTGTCTTTGTCTCCCTGGTTGTCATTTCCCTTGAATGAAGCCCGAGAAATATCGTGACCTCCACAGGCTTGACAGGTAAGCGGTGCATCTTTCTCAACTTGAGTCTGATACTGAGAAAGTAGAGCTTTTGCCTCCTTCACATCAGCCTTGTTGATAAGTGCAAGTATAGCTTCATCCTCTTCTTTACCTTCTTCCAAACTCAGTTTGTAGAAGTTTGTAGCCTCAGTTCTCAAGTTATTGAGATACTCTTCACCGGCATTGATGAATGACTCTTTCTCTTTCAAAGCTCTCAACTCGGTTAACTCGGTAACCATAGCAGAGAATGATTCCTGGATTTTGTCCCAACCAGTAATATCACCTAGCTTCAGAGAAGCAGGGTCTACCAGTTTGTCTTGATTAGCCTTGTATTGTTCAAGGTTAGTCTTAATGTTCTCAGCTGTCAAACCTGATAAACCAAGGGTTTGAGAAGCCAAATTAATGATCTCTTCTGGGGTCATAACTTTTTGATTATCCTGATTAATATTTAATTTGAACAAACCATTGAAGCTGTTCGTCTCCTCATTTAGAACAGACTTAAGATTCCTCCAATCTACATTGTAAGCAAAATTGGTCTGGTCTACTTTTACAGATTGTGATGATGCAAAGTTAGGTAACACGATTTTACCGTTCTCATCAAGTTTCTTCGCAAAGGGGTCTGCCCCATGAGATACCAAAGATAACTCCATGTAATACATAATCTCAGTGGCTATCTTACGAACCAATTGACCTTTCTCATCGTAAGTACCCATTTTCTCGTAGAACTCCCACTCTTTCTCAAACTGATGAGAAGGCTTCCACCTGTAAACTACAGTACATGAAACTGAATGTATAGAAGGTGGGTCCATGTTTATACCCCTTGCAATATTGGGGTGAGACTTAGCATCTATCTTCAAACGGGCATTGATTCCAGCCGGGATAGTTTTATCTCCAACTTTGTAGGCTTCTTGCCATACATTATCAACTACTGCCCCAAGCTCGTTACCAACCTGCATATCATGGTTAGGATATACAGATTGACCAACCATCAAACCCATTGATTTCTTCAGTACCTCAACAGGGAACTCTATCAGGCCTCTACCAGATATAACCACTGTGTTTGATAGCATTCTGAATAATGGTTGGATAAATTCCCCATCTTTAGCTGTAAAGTCATCCTCTTTAGCTTCCGGGTAATAGGTATTAAATGCAGGTGGGTCATTCCAGAATCCGAAACTCGATTGGTCCTTCATGTTTTGACCCAACTCCTGTTTAAGTGGAAGTTGGGTCGGTATATTAGATGCAATCAGAGATCGAATTCCACAAAGTGTGACCTGCTCTTCGTAAAAATCTTTCATGTTATTTCACTTTTGGTTGTGGTTTATTTTTCTCCCGAGTCCTCTTATCAGACTCATCCTTTTCTTTCTCTCTCGTTTGTTGAGCTCCATTCTCCTCAATGGGTGCTCTTGGTTCTTTTTGAGCTGGGGCATCATAACCTAACTCATCTGCAGCTTGCTCTTGAGATATAATACCCATCATGTATTTGTTAGATACATTCCTGATCTTGTATTCCTCTGCCTGCTCTGTTTTGAGTAAGTCTGTGATTGTAGAAGGATTAAACTCTACTCTCAAGGTTTTGAACTTGAATCCAGCCAACAATAGCTCATATTTATAACCAACCTCCAAGTCAGCTGCAACTATACTCTGGACAGCCCTTAGTTGAGATAACATCTTGGTAAAGATAATACTCAACCCTGTTTCCGTACCTCCATTGGTTTTTAACCCCATGAATGTTCCAGGATATTTGAGAGAGTTAGCTACCTTACGTTGAGCTTCTGAATATAGGTCTGCAACACCATTCATATCCTTGGTTGTGGAATGGAACTCGAAATTGTGGTCATCATTGTAACCAGTTACCACTCCATTGGATACTCCCTTCATAATCTCAGCTTGAGTTTTACGTAGGAAAGCATCTAACTTACCGAGGTATGCAGAATCACTCTCACCGTCTTCTTGAGTAGGTTTCTCAACTTTAACTTCAAGGAATCCAATAAGACCCATCAAAGTTAAGAGGTTGTCAACGTTCTCATCCATCCGGTATAACTTGGCTATGGTTCTCAATGCAGGTAACCAAGGTGGAATCCCATAAGGTACTTCTGAGAACCCATTTATAGCGAAGTACTTGTAGGTTCTCTGGTTCAGTTTCAGGTAAAAGTCTTTAGGAAGTGTTACTGGATTACCACCGTTGGTACCCACTACATATTGGTACGGGAAATAACGTTGTTTTCTAGAATCATATACCCAACGTATATTCTCTGGAGCAACCATGATACATGATTTAACTCCTTTCAAATCGTTGTCAATCACCCACTCATTTGAGATACAACCAGTAAGATAGGCCTGTGCTATAAGTTTACTGACAAAGTTATCCATGTTAGCAACTCCATCAACCCAAGTTTTACTTTTCTCAGAGAGGTGATCTCTCATTCTCTTCACTTGGTCTGCAGGTACCTGTGGGTCGAATTTGATTTTGTGGCCAGTGTTAGTTAATAACACCAAGTCATTTAACGCTAAAGAAAGGTTATCATCCATGATAGCCAGTTTCCTTATCTGGGGTAATACCTTCAATAGTAGGTCTGATACGATTAGTTTTTTGCTCGGAGATAACTCATTCACAAAAAATTCATTACCAAGCCCAATATCTAAATATGTAGACCTCCCTGTTGGGAGAGATCTGGGGTTGGTAGTTACATCCATTACAGAACCTCCTGCAAAGGCTTTGTTTTTAAGCTTTACCATATTAAATCGGATTTGTTACTAAGTTTTTCTTGCCTTTTCTGATATAATTAGTTATGGCTTTAGCCATTATGCAGTCATCTGTGTAAACCGCATCATCTTCATAGAGGTTATCATCGTTTGCCTTATCTTTACCCATGGCAACTGGCCTGTTCCTTGAGTCAAAGATAAACGTATAAGACTCATCTACAAAGAATTTGTCGATTATGCTAACGTTGTCAAAACGAATATCTTCCTCTAACTCATCTATAATAATTGGTCTAGTAGAGGTGGTTGTATACCATCCCGGAATATCTTCTGCTTCAGGCTTGCTTTTACCCTTCTTTTTCAAGAGTTTTTTAGCGTAGTATAGATTAGGATAGCCATGGTCCTGAATCTTAGATGTTACTGCCAAACCAATATCGTTTGATTCTGGTGCTATCAAAGCATTATTGAATCTTTTACCGGTGTGCATGAGTAGGTTAGCATACTTAGAAGGATTTATTTTCCCCCTGAAATACGCTAACTCTCCCCCATGACGATTCATAACAGAAAATGCAGAATAGTCGTTGGCACGACCGATAGCAACGTCAGCACCGATGAAACATCTTTCACCGGGTTTAGCGAAACGTTTTATGTAGAGTCTACCGTTTTGTTCGATAGAAACGTAATCATCTGGATAAGGTAAGCATTCTTCTATCGCTCGTATGCAGTTCAAATCGAATACTGTAGCCCCAGAAGAAAGGAAGTCACCATCAATCTCCTGTGCAGTTCTTCTTGGTCCAAGAGATTTACTCATTGAACTATACCACTCATCATCTCGTTCGGGGTGCATTTGCCAATACAACCTTATAGGATTGAAGTAACTATCCCCATTCTTGGCATCAACCCATTGTTTGTGAAAGAAATTTCCAATTCCCATTGGCGTGCTGTTCAAGATAGCCGATCCCCCAGTGTTGTGATTTACAAAGCCATCTGCTGATATATAGCTATGATCTCCCTCTACCTGTATATCATATATGGGTTCTATGGTTTTTTTAACTAATGTTAGTTTAGAAATATACACTCTACCACCCCTTTCTTCAAAAATCCTTTTTACAAACTTACTAGCTTGTAAATTATCTGGATATACCTCATTGGCTATTTCTTTGTATGAATACCCCTGTTTACGCATCTCTAGAATCTTACCTCTTTTAACCAAATCTGGTAACCTATCCCCAGATATGGGGTTTAAATATAATCCAAGATTCTCTTTATACGCTTTTTCTATATTCTCTTTCGGAGTAACATACCTAAGGTTAGTTATATAGTTATGGGATTTATCATTATCTATATGGTCCACTTGATACCCATTAGGTTTTTGTCCTAAAAACGCTTCTGCAACTAATACGTGTACATTTCTTTGAAATAATTTACTTTTCCCTGGGTTTTTACAATCACCAGTTTCTCTTTTTGTACCATCACTTAACCCAACCCTAAAATAACCAAATTTATTTTTCCTTTGAGCTACTTTAGTTAAGTTACCTTTCTTTTTTCTATATACATTACCCAAGTTAGATATATAAAAATCAGGGAAATCTTTTATGGGCTTTATCTCCTCTACTAGGGGTGGTTTAGTTATTGTGTTTACATCTCTAAAATCTTTTATTTTAGTATCAACCCCAACTATATTTAAATCTTCCTCAATTATCTCTCTTACTGTTTTCCACCCCCTTGTTGTAAATAACCTATGTGCTGGAGTATATCCACCTATATTACCATGGGTATCTTCTACATACCAAGTTTCAAGATTACCCTTATTTTGAGTATGTGTAATTTTTCTCCAATTACCCTCATGTGTTAGAGTATAAACCTCTTCCGAAGAAATTTCTTTTACACCCCGTTCTTTAGGACATATACTTCCTAGTTCTATTACCTTAGTATATAACCTAAATTTCTCTTTCCCATTAATTTTACCTAATGAGACTTTTTTCTGGTAAAGTATTGGTGTAGAATAAATTGCGCAACTTAAAGTGGGGAATGCTGCTGCCCAAATCCTATCTGCCCATCTAACGATTGCAGCCTCGTCTATCACAAGTAAGGAAACTGCCTCTGAACGACCAGCTTCCTCTGTTGTTGGTACTGAAGTTATTGAGGACCCATTCACAAACTCAAGTACTGTAGCAGTACCAAAAGAATCTCCACGTGTTTGAGTTACAGGTGTTTTCAACCACTCGGGAAGGTTTTTGTACATATACTTAATCCTTTTCAGAACTCGTTTAGCAACCATATCCTTGATTGAGATAATCTGGATATTCTTGTTGTCGTTAAACATAGCCAACCATAAGCAAAACAGAGCGATAAGCTCAGTTAAACCTGCCTGACGAAATTTAAGGATTATGTTGAACCTGTAGTTTAGAAAATCCCAAAGAACTGCTCTCTGGTATTCGTAGAGGTTGAATTTCACTTTCCCCCTGACAGGATGGATGATATACACGAAATTTGCAAAGTAAAACGGATTTACCTTGCATTGACGATACATATCGAATTGTGCTCTATCTAGGGTTACTATCTTTTTCTCCATATCCTAAACTTTAACCCAATCTCTAATCTGGGTCGTTCATCGAATAATAGAACCTCAGAAGCTCTGAAGAACGCATACTTGTTGGATGAAAACTGAAAATCAAGCTGGTATTCTCCAAAAGGCTTTTCACGTAAAAAATCAAAACCAACCGAAAAATAGTGAGAAAGCCTTTGCTCCTGAGGTTTGTATTTTGTTTTCGAATATCCTAATCTTCCTTCTGCCCAATGATAATTGTAATCCTGGTAAAACAGGCTGTAATGTTCCGAGTAAACTGAACCATCAATCCCAAGTAGTGATAGGTTCAATGAATCTCTGAATAAACTCATCTCAACCAGTTTTGGGTTTTGGGGATAGAGTTTTAGGAAATTCTCCGAGATTTGAATCTTTTCCTTAAGCCATTCGATTATGAAACTGTAATGAAGGCTATCCTGGATAATTCTGAGTTCCAATTCCTTCAACCTGGATGAATCTGTTTGGTAAATCATCACTCTTTCTGGTTTCAGTGTATCTCTGATAACTTGAATCTCGGGATAAGGTTTTGAAATGTAAACAGTATCTGTAACCACCTTGATATGTGGATTAGGTTTCTCAGGTTTGTTTGACCTGAATCCGAGATAGAAGGTGAGAGATAAAATCCCAATGAGTGATATGACTTTGAGTGTTGTGTTCATCCAGTTGAATTTGTTGGTTTGAGTGAAATAGAACCTTAGAAGTTCATGGGTTGTTAAAATCTGTTAAATTCAGCTATTCGGATGGTCATTTCAATGAACAACGTATCTAACTTATTGGAAATTAAGGAGTTAAGTTCCTTTTTACGGACTTAATCTTTAGATTAAGTTTGTAAAAATTCTCTAATAGGTTATAGGATAGAGAATAAGCTCTAAAAATTAAACCCTAAATTAACCCCCTATAATCCCCCTAATAAAGGTCCCTTAATAAAAAGGGATTAGGATTCTGTAACTACTTGATATTCAATTTCTTATGTTCATAAATCCACTTAAGGGCCCATAACATCCATAACCCTACCTCATAGGGTGGACATTTTGTGGCAGTGGTTCTGCCTTTATTGATCCAATACCCAATGTCCTTGTTCATTCTGCCATAGTAGGCTACTATCCTAAAGTTATCTGGAATTCCCTGAATTCTGGCCAGTTCTCGTGGGCTCATCTGTATACCATCTGGATTGAATTGTCTGTTTGTTTTTCTAGCCACTTGCGGATATTCATTCGGAAGGTTTCTGTATACACCTGGTGCTGTTGTATACTTCCTATTTTTGGCTATAAACCTTTTCTGATTTGGGTCAGAGTCCCAGTATTTTTTGATTCTTTCTAGGGTCATTTTCTTACCAGCATAGATTGTTATTTTTGTGTTTATGTTTTCTGTCACATGACCAAACCTGTAATGGTAGTTTTTGATAGTCAAACCAGAGAGTAATTGTTTGGTAGTTTTTAGCTTATATTTTTTAGGTTTGGTTATATGTTTCCATATTAGCTTATGGTTGACCTTGAAGTCTTTACGTATCCCCATAACTATTAATCGAACTCTACCTACCTGAGAGTTTCCGAAGAATGTGACAGATGTCACTAGAAAGTGTAAATGGTAATCTTTCTTTAACCATCCAATTGACTTAATATAAGGCATAGCTTTTGGAAGATTTTCCATGAAAAAAATCTCTGGTTTTGATTCTCTTACTTGATTAAAAAATAGGTTGAATGAATCATTCTCTAATGGGTCAGAGAATTTCTTGGATCTAGTTAAAGCCATCATTGATGATGACCCACAATCTGGAGCACCTATTATTACATTGGCTGGTACAACTTCTGATGGTTGTAGGTGAGAATATAACTTTTTCCTTTTACCAAAGTTAGCCCTCCATTGTAAGTTATTAGGTGTATAAAATACTGCTCTTGGTTCTATGTTGGCTGTTAAGTATTCTTTCATAGAGTATAGCCAAGAACCATTACCCCCACATACAGCTAAAATTTTGAATCTTTCCTGTTTCATGTTGTTAAGTTTTTATTTTGCAATAGTTGGTATTGCCATTCGTGAAATTTGGACACGAAAATATTGAATCTAGAAGATTTTTAACTCGTTCGAGTAATGAATTTACATTGGCCATAAAAGTATCAAACTAGATATCTCATTCTAACCTGGTTCTATTATCCTTAAAATTTAATCATTATGATATGGAAGAAGCAGAATTTAAGTTTTTAAAAACACGACAACAGTTAGTTGATTTCTTCGAGAATCTCCCGAGAATGTTATACGTGAAACTGGGTAATGATAAAATGTTAACCCTCCACTCCTACAAGTTTGCCAGATTAATCCTTTTCTCAATGGGTCAAGAGATGCATAGAGATGGGAAATTAGATTTGTTATCTATCACAAAGTTAACTCGGATGTACTCCAACGATTTTCTCAGTGAGAGAGAGAAAGGAGGTTATCAGATGAGTGATAACGAAATCGATTTCACTGAAGAATTGGTTTCTCTTTTCTCTTTAGAGATTCTGAAAGCCCAAGTATATGCAAGTAGGGTTTATATAATCCTATGTAACGAGTTAACCCTAGAAGTTTTATTCCAATGAGAAAGAGTAATGATATGAGGATGTATGAACCACATGTGAAGGTTTTACAGTACATCATAGAAAGGGATAGAGATATATATTGTGATTTCGTTCTACCAAAATGTACAGCTTATAGGTTGGAGAATCTGGAGAGGGTTGACTTCAGTATAACTGGTATAAGGGTTATAGATGAAGTTTATAACTGGGAAGATTACGTTGGTAGTGATGGAAAGGTACATATTTCAAGCCCACTCTACGTGGAAACTATTGGAGAATATAACAACTATTTACGGAAGATAAACAAATTAGACATGGTTAATTACGAGAAAGGGGATTTAAAACCCGTAATTTTTGAAGGAGCTAACAAGATTTTACAGGGAACAGACAAAGACACTGAACCCCTACATGTTTACAATAACCAAGATACTTCAGTATCATGCTGGAAGTTATCTGTGAGAGATATACTTAGGATGTTATTCAGACCTAAGCAAAGATTTATTTGGATGGGGATTAAATCAGGACCTTCTCAGCCACCAGTCTGGCTTACCACACGCTACCCATTCAAATAATCACTCATAATGTTTAGATTTTACCCTAGCCATACAACCAGGCTAGGGTTTTTCTTTGCAAGAACTAATTTAAAATAAACAAGTTATGGAAATTCCAAAGAACCTAAAATGGTATTATGACCAAGTAACAAACAACCTTGACCAATTAAAAGCGTTGAAGTTGAAAGAGAAACAGATAAGGAAAGAGAAAGTGGGAGTTGAAGTTAAGTGTTGTAAATGTGGTAAGTCAGTGAAACTGGTTTTCACAGTTGCTGAATGGGCAGCTTACCTATCTACTCAAAAGAAGTTGATTGAGGAGAAAGGGTTAGTGATGAGTAATGGAGATGTGGTAAGGATGTTCAGATACAAGAGTATGAGATTCCTGAAACACATCTACCTTGAGTGTTGTCAAGCTTGTCTTCAAGAAGAGGAAAGGGTACAGGTAGATGGGTTGATGTCAGTTGAGAATAACATCAAACTAATTCTCGGAACCTATGAAAAGGGAGAAGAAAACGAGAGATCACCCCTTACAAGTTTATTGTAAAACTTGCGGTAAGTTGGTTGTAGAGGTAGAAGCTGATTGGTACCAGTTCAATTGGTATTACGCTCCAAATGAGATGAGACCTCCATTAAGAGAACTGTTCCCTGGTATAACTCATGAACAGTTTCTTGGTTTAAAATACAGGAAGTGCAGTGAATGTAGGAAACTTAAGAAAAAGGGGATTTGCATTTAGTAATTTGGGATATTATATTTGCATATAATTAAAAATATAAAAATATGGTATTAAGAGCTTTACTAAAATTATTTATCGTTATCCCAGTTTTATTCACAGTTAAATGGTGGTATAGGGGTTTGAATTTATTCGTTTATATTGGTTGTGGTATTACATTCGGTTTTGCAAGGATTTCAAACAGGTTGGATTTAATAGAGTATGGCTGGTTTAAAACATTAACTGAATGGGTGGGATTCACGATTTACATGGGAGTTCATGTATTATGGATTTATTCAATTAAAGAATTAATAATTAGATAATATGGCAGATTCATTTGAAGAAAGAGTAAAAGTATAGTGGGTTTAACAAGTATTACGTAGTAAGAAAGATAAAAGAATGAAAGAGTATTTAGATTTATTGAGAAAAGTTCACGAGCAAGGAGTTTATAGAGGCCCTGCTCGTGATGGTATGCCTAGTTCTCAGAACCTTTTCGGTGAGATGATTGAGATTGATCTTAGGAAAGGGTTTCCATTACTGACAACCAAGAAGATGGCTTGGAATGCAATAGTTACAGAGTTGTTATGGTTTTTGAGAGGAGAACCAAACCTTAGGTACCTGTGGAAGTATAACGTACATATCTGGGACCAAGATGCTTACAGGTTCTATAAAAGGAGGTCTGAACAAGCTGGTGTTAAGGATAGTTTAATATTGAGTTTTCCCGAGTGGTTGAAAAAGCTGGATAGGATGAGAAATGGAGCTTACTGGGAGAGAAATGGTGATTTTGATAAGATGACATTCATGGGAGCTGTTTACCCGGTTCAATGGAGGGGTACTTTCATATTCGGTGCTCCAGCACACTCAGACCAAATCAATTACATGATTCAAAATATTAGGAATAATCCCCTAAGTAGATACCATATAGTTAGTGCCTGGAATCCCATGGATATTCAATTGAACCAGGATACTCCTATAATGGCTTTACCATGTTGTCACATGAGTCACCAAATATTGGTTGACAAGGATACGAATGAGTTTGATATGCTCATGTACCAGAGGAGCGCAGATATATTCTTAGGGGTACCGTTTAACATAGCTAGTTATGCTTTGCTATGTAGATTCTATAGTATGATGACTGGATATAAACCTCGCTATCTCAAAATGATTTTTGGAAGCGTTGATTTATATGAGACTCATTTCTCTCAAGCAAGAATACAACTGAGTAGAGATCCTAGGCCATTACCTAAAGTAGAGATATGTCTATATGAAAATAGGCTATCTATACAACATGGTATGGTAGAAAAGTATAACACAACTGGAAAAAGTGAGGATTTGACCAATATCATTAAGTGCTATAAACCCCATGATTTCAGGTTAATAGGTTATGAACCTCATACTGCCATAAAAGGTAAGCTAGATACTGGTTTGGGGATCTAATTTAGTATGATAGAGACAATTGTTATTTATACTGTATCAGTTAGAACAACACATTTTAAGTTCAATTCTTTTAAGAACAACAAAGGGGACCGTCGAGATGATGGACCCCTTCTTTTTGTGGTTAATACAATCTCTTCCACCAACCAAAAGTCTCATATTGTCTTTGTAAACTACATGGCTGATTCCAAGTTTCTTGAATCCAATAGGCTTGTCTTTCAAACCCCACTTTCCTATAAGCTTTGCTTATACCCTCTTTAATAATCCAATATAACCACTCTACCAGATAAATGATGTAATAAAGAGTGAAAGGTATGGTGGTTAGTGTTAATAACCACCACGACCTAACATTAAAAGCGAATAGAGTAAACAAGATTACTATACAAAGACCGAAGCCCAATCCCATACAATCTTTATATTGTTGGACATGACACCATTCATGTTTTTGGGATTTTCCACTCAACGAAGAGTATTCAGTGATTATGAACCCAAAAAACATCATAGTAGCAAACCCATTTAAAAATGTAAGGGTTTTGGCCAACTTAGAATTATAGTAAATCTTCATGGTCCTTACTTTGTGGGTTTTATGTACTTGTCATATAACATCTTAGCCCACCAACCAATTACTACTCCTAACCCAAATGATACTAGGGCATTCACTGATACCCAGAAAGGAGCACATTTAACAAACACTAAAGCTACGATTACGATAGCTGCTACCGCAACCCAAAATAAAATTCTCTTTTTCATATCTCAAAAATTTATTAAGGTTATAGATTTATAAACCTAATTTACTCTTTAAATCATCATAGGAGATGACTTCTTCATAATTGGATTTTCCATACATACCTACCTCTATCCCAGTCTCTCCTAAATTAAGACTTAGGTTGTACTCATTGTAAATTGTAGTGCCCAGGGGGTCAATTATCGTGTAATGAAGGCGATTATCACCACTGATACCACTATGGTAAAATCTCACCTGATAAAATTTTATATAGGGGTTATCATCAACATGGTAGTTATTAAAAAAATAGGCATCATAATGGGGGAGAATACCCTCACTAATAACAATATTAGAGACCATAGTATATTCCCCATTATATAATAACATAATTCCCTTACCACTAAGCACATCACTATGAAAATCATGGTAGTCAACATTTGTGACACCCTCATTACTACTGCTCAATTCAATAAAGGTTATACTTGGTCCAACTTTTACTTGGTGATCACCATCACTAACTATAGTGCCGTCAGATCCCCTAGTTATGGTTGTGTAATGTACATCAATACCAACATTCTTATTATCCGACTTTAGGTTCGGATACAACCAAGTTATGATAAGTTTATTAATACTCTGTTGATACGGAATTATCCTCTTTACACTAGCTGGATAGTAATCATCTTCTGGGAAGTTATTACTAGGTTGGTACATTATTAATTTATTATTATACGAAGCATTAACAAGGTCATCCCATTTTGTAGGTGTATGAACAGATACTAATTCTAATTGACTACCACTTAAACCGGTATCTACGGGTTGACCTTCTCCATCATAGGTAAACCAATTACCATTCTCTCCTATATATGGTGGTTTTCCACTTGGGCCAGGTTTTCCATCTTTTCCTTGAGCCTTAACCCTGGTATCCTCTTCTCCTATAAACCAATTACCATTCTCTCCCACGTGGGGGACTAACCCATTTTTACCTTCGGCGACTACATTGGTATCTTCTATACCGACCATCCAGTGCTTCGTTTCTGGGTCGATGTGTGGTGTTACACCCGGTTGGCCTTTCACTATATTACCCATAGTGATTTGAGCAAACACTCTCTCGTTTGTTACAACTGGGAAGAGATTGAGCTCACCATTATATATTTCTAGCTTGCAAATCATACTCGATTATATTTTTCCAATTATTGCATATTTTACTTCTAGAATATTGGTAAAAACCCCAATGATTGAGGTCTCAACATTCTCAGCTTCGGATACAGTCACTTGCATCACTTGGATGTCGTAGACTCCCTCTAAATCCTTGGTTTGGTCTGGGGTGAAGTTAATCAAGAGCTTGTTCTCTTTCACTTCCATCTGACCATACTGTAAATCTGGGTAATCAGGGATTGGGTCTAATATTAATGGCATGGGGTTCTGATAAATGGCAACTACATCAGATCCTTGAGCCACGACAACTCTCATCACTTTATCTTCTAGGGTTACAGGAGTGATACCGTCATCCTCGTACATAGCAAGGACTAATCCCACTGTCTCACCCGTGTAAATGGTGTGTTTTTGGTTACAACTGTTCATGTTCGTTAATATTTTAGTTTATATAATGATACATCAAGGTCTAGTTTGATACTACGGAACAAATTTGAGCTATAACCATGAAACCAGTGGACTTATTTCCCACTAATAGATATAAATAAAAATCAGAGATGAAGAAACTTTATATTTATAAATTCAAGGATGAATACGGTTACGTATATGTATGGATATCACCAAAAAAGTTACACCTTCTGAAAGACAGGGAGACTCTGGCACAACCAGATCTTTACGTGTCATTCACCATGAATTTTATGAAATTTATTAACCTTACCAAGTTAAGGGTTCGAGTACCTCTCAATAGAATTACTCAAGTAGAGGTCACTAAAGAGATTTGGGAAACATTAAAATCTAAGAAGTATGAATATTAAAGCATTAATCCGGTACGTTGAGATTGACAACAACTGAAACCTCACATTCAGGAAAAAGCCCAAGTGTGAGTTTAACCAAATGAAGGTTATAGTTTTAACTGCAAGACACCCATTATTCGGGAGAACTATACTGCAGTTGGAGAATGGACCACTCATTTTCAAGTATAACGATGAATCTTGGGCTTTCCTAAGTCAGATATCTAGTAAATACTTTGCAGTGAAAAGAGTATTTTCTAATTGTAGATATCGTTACTATCTAGTTTCTCGTTACTCGAAGAGTATACCATCGTATAAGAACAGTTTTATTAAAGAGTGCAGGTATATGGATATACCGAACACACCAGGTTGGAATGATCATTTTGTAGAGTCATGGAAGGAATAACAAACGACCAAGCCCATCAATTGGCAGAAGAAGCCCTGGCTAAGGCTAGGATAGATAACCAAATCAGGTTTAAGAATACCCTGTATTCAATCAATGCAGAAATCAAAACCTCTGCTGAGAAAGGTTACAAGGTATTAGACAAGACATTACCGGGTTATCAGGTAGATTACGTTGAAATTGACAGGTTAATGGATAACCTAAAGAAAAGGGGATTCAAGGTCAAGGTAGAATACGAGGTTGATGGTCCACCACACTGGAACCTAACCATATCTTGGGATAAACCCAATAATAAGAAGGTACAAACCAAAACCTGGGTTAACCTCATGATCCTACTAATCGCATTAACCCTTATATTTTACTTCATAAAGATAATGGTATGGTGGATGAGATAAAGAAAGTGTTAGGTTATGGGATTGGATGTATATTTGGGAGGATTGGAGGGAGTAGCCTGGTTTGTGGGCCGTAATTTTTGGTGGAAATTTTTTGGCAAAAAGAGGGATATGTATCCCTCTTTAGGTGTATATTGAACTGGGGGTTCACTATCGAGGTTTGAGGTTTAGGCCCTCTTTTTCGTATGTAATTTGGGAGGGGGTATCATTGTTGAGGTCAATGATGTGGGATATTCTGGAGCCTTGAATCCTTGTCAGGCTGTGGCAATCCTGGTTTATGGGATTCGGTTGGGGCGTAGATGTTGAGGTAGTAGTCCTAATCCCTGTTTCATGGCTAGGCTAAGGTCGTAGCTGTAAGGGAGGGGGACGGTAGGATATATTTAAAAAATAAGTGTTAATTTTGTGGGGGACAAAATTAACACTTCAGTCATTTTACTTGTCACGTTTAAAACAAACGTATAAAACGCATAGAATAATTAAAATAATTATTTGCAATATAAAAGATAATATTTCAATAAACATATTTAGAAAGCGTTTAAGATGAAACAATCATATTTCTTTTTAAAAATTTTTTCGTACAAATATTTTTTTATTCTTAAAATCTTTTTCTCCATTCTTGAATTAAATTTAAGATGAAAACTATAAATAAGAGTGCAACAAATATACTAGCAATAATATTTATCATTGTAGATTAATTTAAAAAACGGGTGATAAAATAAAAACGTTCTTACTATTTATTTACTTGTTTAAAGTTTTTTGTTTTTGCGCTTTGTAGTCGTGCAAACAATTTTTTTACGCTTTCTTCTTTGTCAAGAGTTTTAGCGTTATACAACTCTTTTGCGCTGTTATACTCTCCTTGTACTGCAACTATCGTATCATGCAGTTCTTTTAATTCTACCATTGTCAATTTGTCTACATTTTCTGCAAATCGAATAATCAACTTTTGGTAGACTTTTCTTACTTCTTTCTTTTCGTCTGATTTTGACGAAAGCAAGTTTAAATTTTTCGGTGCTTCTTTTTCAAGAAGTTCATACAGTTTTTCGTAGTTCAATTTACCTCTATTATTAGAGCGATTCACTACACTTTCAGAAAATGATTTTAATAAACTCATAATTCAAAAATTTTAAATGTTACTAATATGAATTTCATCACCCGTTTTTTGTTCAGACTTTCAAAGAACGTTTTTGTTGAATCATTTCAACAATACAAATGTATGAAATATTTTTGAACTACGAAAATATTTGCAAGAAAAAACACGAAAAAATTCAACAAAAAACTATTTTTATTTTCGTTCTAAATTAATTTTTTCATGAAAAATTTTTCTTAAAAAATTTGCGAATGTCAAAAATATTTCGTACCTTATACGGACACCCCATAATATTATGTCAAAAATTTAATTTCCCGCTTTCCTTACCCTATCCATAATCCCAATCTAGCTCTGGCTCTGGCTCCCATCTCACAGCTCCTGGTCCTGAATCCCTTATCTATATCCATGAAGCCAGCTCGCCTTCGTTGCCCAACCCATTCAATATATCCAAATGGCTCTCACTTTTCAGCTCTCATGTTAACATCCAATGAGGCCTAAGGATATCAGAGATTTATGGCCCTAATATGCTAGATTTCAGGGTAATCTAGCATTTTCTTTTATGATTTCATGTAAATATTCTCATAGAATGAGCTTTTTTCTTCTAGAAATTCATTCTGGCTTTCCTAAACGAGCCAAATTATCACTTTCAATTGGTCTATCTTTTAGCTACCTGAAACAACAAAAAGAGAGTGACCCATACAGCCACTCTCATTATACAGCCCTTACAGCCTATACAGCGTTAATCTAAGTTATATACTAACGTAACCCAGAACCCGTAATCTGTATCGTAGATGTTCAGGCTCATACCCGCATCATCGATAGTGTATACAGTACAGCCATTACCCAGCTCATTCTTTATGAGCTCTTGCCCTATTGATTTCTCAACTTCCATAACGATGGTATCCTTCACCTGCTGAGTATATTTCTCAGGCTCGAAATCACCACCATCATCTATTGTGTTCTGTCCTACCTGTATACAGATGCTTTGTATCTCAGAAGCATCTCCACTTGCCAATGCTTGAAAACTGTTGCTGATATACAAGTTCTCAGCTCCTTTAATTGCCTTGTTTGCGATCTCTACTAAATTCGTTCTTTCCATAACTTAAATGTTGTGGCCCAGAAGGGCCATGATTTTATAACTCATCAAATAAATCCTGATCCTTATTGTATACCTTAACTAAGGTTAATACTAGGGTAGCTAGGTCTACCTCTCCTCTATAATTCCGAGGTAAGTAACCATCTAAATCACATCCTTCATCTTTTACTGGGTAAACCTTCTTGGCTAATTCAATTACTGGATTAAGTATTTCCATTGACTTATCGTCATAACCATGGTTCCTATGTATTAACTGGAAAGCCACCATCATTACCTGACCGTACCAATCAGGTATACAATCATAGTAATCGTCATCATCAACCCCTTCATCCGCATTGGTCAATAACTCCAGTGATTTATCTCTTAGCCTTTCTATCAAAGGTAATACTTCTGATTCCTTAACCTCAAATAACATGGTTTTACTCGGAGTTGTTTGAACCATCTCATCCAGTTTATCCTGGATATCCAGGTCTATCTCATCCTCAAACTTTAATACCGGTTTATTGGGCATATAATCCTCAACCTGGTATCCGCAATAAACATTTACCTTAACCTGGTAAACCATCTCAGTTTTGTTCTCTTCTGTACTCATAACTCCATATTTTAAATTAATAAATTTTATTATTGCAAATATAATAATCCTGAATTGCTGATGCAAATCCCTATTATCCTTATTAACCCACTTCAACCAAGGCCGTAAATTAGGATAGGGCTGAAGGCCTCTATCCTCCTTGGCTAAGGTTCTTGAACCCGCTTTCCTTGCCTTGACCTTGAATCCTAATCCTATCACTACCATCCTGGCCCAAACACAAAAAGTTCTCCCTTTTTACTAAGAGTAATTCTAAGGGAGAACGAGTGAGAGGGCTGAGACGGATTCGTGGGCTGTGGTTTGTTTTGGCCTTAATTTATGGCTATGGCTCTGATCCTAGACCTATACTTTCTATAGAGTAATTCTATAAGTACTTTTACTCTTAGGAGAAAGTTCTACTGAGGATCAAGGATCAGGCAGAGGGTTTCAGTGTTTTGTTGTCCTAGAAGCTGCCTGTCAAGGATCAGGGATTTTTGAGGATCCTAATCCTAGTGGGGCCAGGGTGTTGGTTATCCCTGATAGGATAGGGCCTTATATCCTAATCCCTGTTGGGTAGTGAGTCATCCTCTGCCACATTGAGGCTTCTTCTGGCCAGGCTGTTTAGGTGTCTTTGGGCCTTCTTTTCCTTAGCCTTGGTGGGTAAAACTGTATCACCATAGGCATGCTTTATATGTATCACTTTTTCTTTTTTCGGATGGCGTTTTATGGCCTTAATGGGTTTATCCTGAGGAGCCATTTTGGCTTTAACGTAGGCTTCCACTTGGGCTAAAGGATTCGAGTGTTGGATGGCGTTGTGGCCTTCTTGGCTATCATTACCGTGGCTGTCATAGGGCCTCAGGCTCCCATTTCCTATCCCCAAAAATTGCTTGCCGGTCATCCCTGATCCTGGTCCTTTATCTGATACGGAATCAGAACCTGGAAGGTTCGATACACGCCTATTGTGGGCTTGCCCACAATTTACAGAATCCTGATTATCCTTACAGCCAGATCCTAACCCATCATTACAGCCTTGATCGGATACTGAATCGTAATCCTGTAAAGGAATCCCATTACCTAAACCCATACTAATACTCTCTTTAGTATTACTTATAGAATTACTCTTAGAAAGAGTGGTAGAAGTTCTTGAATTATTTTGTTTTTGTTGGGATTCGGATTCATGGCTATCAGGGTCTAGGTTATCCTCTTCATCCTGGTCCTCGTCTGAGCCTAGATCCTGGTGTATGTTCTCTTTTTTACTTAATGCTTTTTGAAGGGTAAGGATTCTGTCGTTTAACCTTTGTCTTATCGTTGGGTCTTCTTCTTGGTTTAGTTGAGCCTGAAGTGTGGGTATATCTTCTTCTATCCAGTCTACATCTTGAATGATTTCTTTTCTTCTTTTGTTTTTTGAGGCTGAAGAGTTGTCGATGTGGTCATATCGATGAAGGATATCTAGGGATATATCTTCTCCTTGTTCTATTTGGAGGAGCTGGGCTTTATCTAGGATTTTAGCCTGTTTTATGTTATCTGTTTGTATTTCTTTGGGTTGGGAGGTTTGAACTATTTTGTAGGCTTCCTCTACCGTCAGGGTTTGGGATTGGTTGTTGTTCTGGATTTGGTTGTTGATGTTGATGGTAGATCCTGACTGATAGAAGGTCCTGAATATCTCAGCCACTTGTTTGTTGGATTGTAGTAATGTGGATAGTAGCCTTGATATTTCTCCTGATATGAATGGCATATACTTTTCTCCTTGGGATTTCATCAGGATTTCTAGTTGGTGTTGTACAGTTCCTCTATCCTGAATAGCCCATAGAGTACTCATGTTAGCTAATGCTGCAGCGGTGTCGGATAGCTTTTTTGGGTCTTTGAAGGCTTCTAAAGTATGGCTTGTTCCTAGCATTGCAGATTGAATTGTTTCTACCTTTGTTTTGAGTAGGGTTGCTAATTGTGGGATTGATAGGGTCCTATCATTTATCCTGAATCCTGACATTGTGTAGATATTTACTATGTGGGAAATTAGCTTTTCCTTTCTCTGTTTTCTTAGTTTTTTACTCTTGGCTTTGTTCATTTGTTGAGCCAGGATTGTTACCCCAGTGGGTCTGGGCATTCTTTCGATTGTGTTCATTTTGTGTCCTATTTTTACTGTTTTCATAATCACTTATATAGGTACTGGAAAACCGGGTCTAAGCTTTGGTTTTGGTGTAAATGCTATAATTCTTGGCAATAGATTATCTATTAACTAGAAACACAAAAAGAAAGAGCCAAACCTTTCAATTTGACCCTTTCCAGCTTAATTTAAATTATGGAGTTTACTGATTTTTCTCTTTAATAGCTTTCTTCAACCTTTCTAAGTCGGTTCTCTTTGGGCATTCTGCATTCTTGGTTTTATCTATCAAGGTCATATCATTGATAGTGGCTGCCCAGATCTTCCCGGTATTCGGTGACGTGTAGGTTACTCTATACTGCCCATACCCTACAAATACGAATGTGAAGTGACATAATCTTATCGGTGCCATGTTATTTAGCTTTTCTTTGTTTCTTACTCAATTTCTTTTTACCTTTCCAAGGTTTTGGTGGTTTCCAGGCAGATACCAGTGGTGTACTGTTCCCTGAATAGTCTACGTTCTCATTATTTAGCCTTGGCTCAGATGTGTGGTAAAACCTGTTTTGTCCTGCTTCTAGGCTATTTACTAATAGCATTGTCCCAGCTAAGGTTCTCATTAAATTACTCATGGCTTAGGCAATTACGATATTCTCGATAGGGGCTATATCATAGGTAATGTCATCATCCCCATCCCGTTCAAATGTGATATTCTCTTGGTCAATATCCACTGATATGGCAGTTACCATTCCGAGAGATCCATAGTTTAGGGATATCTCAGCTTCTTTTCCTATTTGGTTGAAGCCCCATTCAACTGTTTCAAGTATCTCAATCTTATCCTCGATTGATTTTCCTTTTAGATTCAAGTATAATGTTTCCATAACTTAATGAATTATCTCAACTGTTTCTATACAACTTACTAGAAAATGGCTTATTTTGTTATCTGGACAGCCCTCTTCATCTTCTTCAAATTGCTCAATTTGGAGTTTCTCGAGGTCATCTTTGGGGTCGATGATTAAATCAAGTCCTACTACGTTATCGTATTCCAACCCATTTACTATTAGGATTACATCCTCAACCTCTGTATCTATATTATCAAAACCCCAAATGAAAAGAGCTAGGAGCTCTAGTTTATATCCTAGAGCCCTATCTTTTAAATCTATTTTCTTACTTCCCATTTTCCAAAATCTCGTTAATGGTTACCTGAACCAAACCCATACTGACCAGGTTATCATGGAATGGGCCAATAGCTGTAGCTTTCATATATTGGGTTTGGTCCCAGATATCTTGGTCAGTATTCATATATTCTGAGATACCCTCTGGGTTGATGTAGTATTCGGATTCTTTGATATTGTTTACCCAACCATTTACCAATTCTTCTTTACCCAATCCCTGGTACTGGTAAATCATCTGTGCAACCTGTTCGCAGAAATCCGGTATATAATCAAAGAATGAGTCATCCCCACTTATGTTGATGAGTATGTCTTCTTTCATATATATCAGAGCTTTTTGGATATCAGCTTTAAATAAAGCCATTGCCTCTCCTATTGTCTCAGCCACATATGTGGCTCTATAAATATCCCCAATCTCACCCAGTTGGAGGTTGTATTTCTTTTCCAGAATCTCTTCTACCTTATCGGATAATTCTTGTTCTTTGGGATCACTACCTATATGTTTAAAGATTTGTTCCCAATTCTCACCAATATAAATGTTCGGTGATTCTTCTCCAACTGGAGTATTTACGTAAACTACTAATTCCATGGCTTTATTCGTTTTCTAAAAGTGTGTAATAATCATTCGATAACTGATCCCATTCCTTGTATAACCTTTCATAAGGTGTACCTAATTTTATTGAATTCTTAATTACTGCATTTAAGAGTTCTCTGTTCTCGAATAGGAATCCTTCCATCTGATTCATTACTTGATTTTTCAGGGGTTGAATAGCCCATTCCAAATTTTCTATAAATTCCCTGATATTGGGGTAATCACGAGAATCCATTGAGTTCCTATTCATATCAAGGAAATCAGTTAACTCGTTATATAACCCTATTACTTGTTGGGTTCCTAACTTAAATTCTTTCTCTAACTCCATAATTAAATATTTTATTTATTATTAATATTGCAAATATAATATCCTGTTATCCTATTTGCAAATCCTTAATTACCGGATTTACTTATCCAGTGAGATCCCTTCTGAGTAATCAATGGACCAAACATAAATGGTTTGGTCAGTGACATTCTCAAGCTTGGCGTAATTATCTCCATTACCATCGATAATCCAAGGGAAATCAATGGGTGAGAATCTCACTTCCACTTCCCAAGATGTTTTCCCAAGTTCCTGGCCCAAGAGTTGAATGGTATCCTTTCTTATGGTTACCATGATAAACGGAAAGCTCTGTTTGAGTTTAGCGTAACTCAATACCCGAGAGAATGCAGCCTTAGCCGATTTAATCTCAGTTTCACCATTTACCATAAGTCCCGGGTTTATCTGGTAAGTGGCGATGTTCATTTTGATGTGTGGCTCATCGTGTTCACTTATCCGGAAGAATACGGTTTGTATGTCATCCGCTGCCATCATGATTAAAACCTGGTTAACGATGCTCTTCAAATCTCCATTAAAATCCATTTCAGTAATTCTTGTTTCCATAACCTAAATTCTCTTTAATTATTAATATTTTATTTATGCAAATATAAAAAACCCAAGTTGCTAATGCAAATCTTGGGTTTCCTAATTAACCTTCCAGTAGTTACTCCATCTCTATCAAATCTGCCCGCATACCCTCGTAAATCAGGTAGGCTATAATTAACAGGTAACTGATATTCTTCCTTTTCCCATATCTTTCAAGGTCAAGAGCATACATTGTGTTTAACCCAGTAGTGGTGAACATGTCCTCATTCACATTGTAAGAACCCCTTGCACTAACCTCTGAGTTAATCTCATCCCAGTTAACATCTTCAATGGGCTCTGTGATTCCCAATACTTGGTCAATATCCTGAATTAATACTTCCCTGAGGTAATAATTACCGGCATCATCTCGGTATAACATACCTGTATCTCGAAGGTACCATTGTACCTTGAGTAATTGTTTTCCTTTGAATTTCTTAATCGCCATACGTTTCTTTGTCTATGATTTGAAATAACCCTAATTGTGGATGTACTGAGATTGTGACATTTCTGCCATGAAGTTTAAGTCCCTTGTATTGGTTCAAAAACTGGGTGATAGCATTCTCCCTCTCAACACGAATCATGGCCTTATCCCTAATAAGACCACTTTCAGTTACAGATTCTCTCAACAGATTTCCCATTACCATAATTGGTAGCTCATCGTTTACACTGATATACCATGGCTCATTTTCCAATACAGGAACCCTGTTAATCTCCTGAAATTCCATAGCCAGTCTAATAATTTCTTCTCTCGTGACCATTTTACCTAGTTTTAATTAAAAAGGAGTAGAGAATTAACTCTACTCGTAATACAATACTCTCACTAGAAAACTCTATTGGGATACTGTTTTTGCATATTCTCCAAGTATATGCAACAGGAGAACCAAGTTATCAATTCCTTCTGCATCCTCTACACTTTGGATACCGAACATGTTTTTCACGATAATCATAGCGTAACTCATACCTTTAGTTTGGATGTAGGCTATAATCTCTGTTTGTAACTCTTGAAGGAATTCTCTGAAATTTTGGAGTTGGTCCTCATCTACCCAGATTGATATCCTCCTTGGTTGGTAATTAACCATGAATGACCAAGGTGCCAACATATTCAATGATCTAATACATTCTTCGAGAGACCAATTATCCGGGAATGCTCCAGCCAGTAAATCTACCACGTGCATAATCCCAGATGGTTGACTCTGGTCAGAGATGTCAAACTTCTCCCCATTGGCTATGAACTCTGTAGTTCCCAATTTATTGAGGAAGTTCTGTACTTCCTCAAAATTTAAAACCTTTGTCATCTTTACTCGTTTACCTGGATTAATTGTTCAATAATACATCTCAACCGACAAAGCAAATCTGCCATTTGTTCAGCATTCTTGGTTGTCCAAGAGTAATTTTCCATAACCCACCTACGATGTTTGTGATATACCGTCAAGCAAGTAATCATCTCACCTATGGCAAGAACTGAATACTCTACGGGAGCCAAAAACTCAAAATGCAGGATAGGTCTCGGTGATTGAGAACCTTCTACCTGACGATATGAGATCGTGAATGGGTCTTGGTCCATGAGAATCAATTCCCAAGGCAAATCAGATATCTGTTTCCAGAAATCTTCTTGGAATTGTCCCAGTGTTTCACTGGCAATCACTTCGTCCAAACCTGTTCTCTTTGCTTTTTGTTTTGCTTGAAGAGTTCTCATAGCCGATAACGTGATAGCATCAATTGACATCACCAGAGTTTTCTTCTCTTCGTGAACCTCTTCCTGTACTGGTTGTTCGGGACCTTTCTCTTGAACTGGAGCACCCACGATTGGGTCTCCAGTTTTCGGGTCATAAACTACTTCTGTGTGTTCTGCGGGTTTCATGGTGAGTTGTTTCTGGTTTAATCCTTGAACTACTGCCTCTCCTGCATCTGTTTTAATTCTTCTTGATTTTGCCATTTTCTTAACTATTTAATTGTTATATAACATGGGTAATTAGTTCCTAAGCATCTCCTTTTAGTTTCATGTTTCCAATGATAGGGAGTTTAATATTCATTATCCCATCTATCCACTGTTGAGCTATCCCATCTGTGAGCATTTCAGTTAAGTCCTTGATTTCATCTATACCCATCTGTTTAGTCTCATAGTGAATGTCATGGAATACCGGTAAAGCTCTCAGTATCAGAGACTGGTTCTGGGTCCTTCCTATAACCTCTTTCATAGCAGCGAGAGTTGTCAGGGAAATATCCACTTCATCTTTTCTGGATTCTACCATCTCTTTCATGTCCATCCCAATACCCCTGACGGCATTACAGATATCTTTATCTATTTCCTCAGACCTGCAATTTGTTCTGAAATACTGCTTGAATATATTTATCACGGCAGTATTAATAATTGATTGTATTAAACCCGGTTCTAATACTCCGGCTTCTATCAGGGTTTGGAGTTTATTCAATTCCTTTACATCTTCCAATGTCATGGATTCTCCTAGCATTTTCCCTACCAATTGTTTTTTATCGCTCATCTCTTTTGGCTTTTAATTTAATGTAATCCTCTTCAGTTACTTCTGAGCAACCTGTAATCTCAACTCTATTACCCACCGGAGCAAACTTGGTTGTGGTTTCCAACATAATCTCGTTCTCCACATCCTTAACGTTTACCATTGGATGTTCTCCATCCGTCTCAGTGTAAAACACGTGCATTGATTTAACTCCCTTGTAGGTGATAACCCTAGCGAAAATCATAAAATACCGTTTCATAATCCTTTCTCTTGTTCTTCTTCTATTGTGGTGAATACTTTAGTCTGTGTTCTCAATACTGTCCATTCAATGGGCATACCCTTGGTATCTAATATGAACCTACTCCAATACTGGTTAATCAGTAATATATCCATGGGCTCAATCTTCGAGAACTTCTCCATGAATTCTTCGAAATTGTTCATGATATTCTGGGATAGCTCCTCGTTCTTTCCAAAGTGCTTATGTAACTCTTGTTTAAGGAGTTTCATAACCTGAATCTGGAACTGTTTCCCAGTTGCTTTCAATTGACCATTCCAGATGTTCGTGTTTTTCAGGTCATCCAACTTATCCATTAATAAACTGGATACCAGAACAAGCACCATGTAAGACGATGCTTGTTCCATTGATATTTTCTCAGTTGCCATAAGATTTGCCTTTCTTTTGCATATTCTTCTTTTGGCCCTCTACCATTTCCGGGTCATAATTCTTTACCTTCTCTCTCAAAACCACTATATGAGTTTTGTACAGTGACTTCCATAAGCACTCTGGTAATGGCCTGAAAGAGTTCTCGGAGATTTTCTCCCATTTAGCCCTCAATGAGTTAATGCAAAACCGGTATGTACTCATATCCTGCATGGCATCAAAGTTTCTCACCAGGTCATCAAAATCCTTCTTTAAATCATCCACGAAATTGTTATACGGGAAATGTTCTGTGTTCTCTAAATTGTACTTCCCTAAATACTCTCTAACTTCCATGTACCTTACCTCCATTAAGCTAAATATTTCTCTTGCAATTCTTTTAACTCCTTTTTCGCCAAACGTAACTCTTTTGCATCCTCTCCCCCTGAAGCCCGGAATACCCTGAGTTCAGCCTTCTCAATTTTATTCCGAACCTTTTGCCGGTAAGACTTCCTTTGAACCGTGTCAATCATACCCTTTGGGTACTTGTACCGGAGTTCTTTTCTCACCATAACTTCCTTAACCACTTCGAGTTCCATCTTCTCTTTTGCATCCTCAGGTTGTTTAACCTCTTTAACTTCCTTTTGTTCTTTAACCTTTGTCTTCATAACTAACTCATTTTTAATTATTAATATTTATTATTAAAATGCAATGCAAATATATATTCCCCTTTGAACAAATGCAAATCTTTAATTTCCCGATTAACCCTCCTTGAAGAAGGATGCAATTATATAAAATATAGTCCCCAATACAAAAACGATTATTGTCAGGATACATCCAAGTTTGTCATCTGCCTTTTGCTTTTCTCTTTTGGCTCTCTGTTCTGGAGTATCGAAGAACCCATCTCTTTTTCCCTTAAGTATTTGGATAAGAATCCAAGCTACTACTATCGCTATTATTAATATAAACATGGTCTTTGTTTTTAACGTTCTGCAAATTCTACCTGTGTTATGGCCAGGGTTCTATTCTCTTTATCCCAAGCCCAAGCTAATTCCCTGAATAACCCATTGTCCCTCAATTTGATTCTTAAAACATTTTCTTGAACCCCATTTAGTTTCTTGAATTTAATCAGGTTGGTCACTACCTCTACATCAACTATTTCCCCATCCAAACAGGTAATCATACCATGTTTAAATTCTGATGTATCAATTATCTCATCGAGTAAACTACTCAATATTTCATCCAATACTGCGTTTCCAGTTGTCCCTTTCATAAGCCTAGGTATTTTTCTAGTTCTTCTTGTTCTTTTAACTCACGTAATTGCTTTCGAGTTGTAACTCGTTTACTTTGAAGCTCTTTAATTTGCCGTTGTAAATCCTCAATTCCAGCCTCAATATCGTAGGGGTCATTACCATCAACTGAAACTCCGGTGTAAGTTTGACCCTTCGGAACCTTGATACCATAATCTGATAAACTCTTATCTCGGTAATCATAAGGGAGTGTGACTCTCCCGTACTTTGGAGGATTATCCCTTCTCTCTGCTTTCTTGTTCTCATGCACTCCATTTATTACGGTTATACCTGTGGCTATAGTTAATACTATAGCCCATTTCAAAACTAATTTTCCCATCTCTCAACTACCAAGATTAAATCTCCGGCAAATACTACGTCAACCCCGAGTTCAAAGAAATCTGATATCCCCCTTTGACAATAACTCTCATCAAAACCTGATAACTCATCTCCGGCAAATTTATCATCTGTTGCCATAAAAGCCCAGACGTGGCAACCCGTGTAATTGTCAACCGTTACAAAGGAGTTGAAGTTACAGAGTTCCCAATCTTTTTCTTTGAACCATTTATAAAACTGCCTCCATTTGGGGTTTACCTGTTGCAACCTCCCTTCGATGAGAGCCCAACCTGTAATGTATTCCCATAACCCAGTTCGATTCTGAGAATCATTCATGATAAAACTCCTAATAGCCTGTACGGGAGCTTTTTGTGCCTGTTTTAACCTTAACTGGTGTAAATTCTCTAGTTCCTTACTCATTGTACTCATTTTTAATTATTATTATTATTAAATGCAATGCAAATATAATATTCTCTGATTTCCCAAGCAAATCCTTAATTACCAGATTAACATGAAAAGAGGCCCATTTTACTGGGCCTCCGGTTTTAAACCAAGTTTAAAGTCAAAAGCCAAAAGCTTATCCCTAGCTCTCTCTGGGAAAAAGATTTTCTCCCACCATTTCAGCTTCATGTGGAAGTAATCTAGTATTGGTTTTTGGTTTTTCAATATAACTTTATGCAATAGTGAAAATTCTTTACTAGATAAGTCATGCATTATATTTGCCATAGCCCCAGTATTTATTCCCAATTTAGTGTATAAACTGATAGAGTCAAGGTTGAGGTCTGTCCAATCATCTATCGTGATATTAGGGATCATAATCGTTACCGATTTACCCAAAACTTTCTTGTTGGCTGCAGCTATGGCCTGGGCAAGTGTCTTTATTATAGTGAGCTCATCCTTATCAAATGAAGCTCTACTCTTCATCTTCGTCATTGACATAATTCTCGAGTTGTTTTAGTGGTTGTGATGTTTGTACCCATTTGTACCATCTCAGGTAGAAAGGAGTGGGCTCTTTCTCTGGGTCTCTCTCCATATCTCTGTACTCTCTTCGGAATCTCTCTTTCTCTTTCTCACTCATGAATTCCGGGAATATATGGAGTTTCTGAGTGGTGAAGGATTCTTTGGCTTTTCCAGGTACCGGTATATCTAGGTTATTGGTTAGCTCTCCGAACTTGTAGAATTTCACTTCATCCGACCTCTTCTTGTAGATTTTGATACCCACTATAAGGGTCGGGTCAAATTTATCCAACATGGGATTCTTGGACTCCTTGATTAACCGAACCATGTATTGGTATTTATCGGTTCTCCAATCCTCTTCTTCCCAATTCACTTTCTCAAACCTTTCCATGTTATGGAGAAGGTCTCTGGTTACGAATACAAATCCCTGATTCCTTAGGTTTGAGATTAACTCATCCTGGTCTTTGCATTCAGTGATCATGTCCATCATTGACTCAACGTAATCGTCTGAGTCAGATTCGATTTTCCCCACTTTTTTCTTTTCCTTCTTTGCTTCTAGTGGGAGCATACCGGATAACTTCTTGATATATGTTATCGCCCTTTCTACATCCTCTTGATTATCCATCGTAACCTCGATTCTCATGGGGCCATTGTGAGTAAACTTGGGTCCAGAGATTAATTCTGAACCCTGTTTGTATAGCTTATCTGAGATAAGCCTTGACTCTTCATCGAAAAGTTGAACTCTTATCTTTTTCTCTTCCATATCTTAATACTTTTTCTTGTTAATCACTTTGAAATCTTTAGAACATCCCTCTCTCCATATGATAAATATGGCCTGGTCCTGGATCTCTGTCTCTATTATCCTAAACCATTTAGGATCATCCAAAGCTCCTCCCTTTTTCACACTGTAGGGAATTACCCATTCTCTTATAGGGTTTTTCTGAAATAATGGGTGGTTGGGTTTTATGGTATCAACTACCACTTCTTCCTTAACCTCATTATCTGACATAGAAGGGGACCATATCACATATCCCATTGTTAGTCCAATAATTAGGGATATTATCATCCCAATCGTTAATCCTGTTTTGTAACTCATGACTTTTGAAATTTGGTTTTGTAGACTGGTGAGAATCGAACTCATCTTATAATCCAATCAGCCTTAGTATCACGAATGGCCAGTTCATTATTAAAATCCCTGGCCATTCTCTATTATCTGGGAATCAATCCGATTAATCTTCTTCTCCCTCTTCCTCTTCAACCTCTTTGTTTTCCTTTTTGGCTTTTTTCTTAGCCTTCTTATCGGCTTTGGTCTCTTTCGGTTGTTCTACCGGTTGCTCCTCTTTTTTAGCCTTTTTGGTTTTCTTCTCCTCTTTTTCCCCTTCTCCCTCTCCGGCTTCTGCCTTTGCAGCTTGAGCAGCTTCTCTTCTCATTTTAGCCCGGTATTTTTTACGTTCTGCTTTGTCGTCCATCCCTTCCGGATAAGTGTATTTCTGAGCGAATGCGGATGAAGCCGGTTTCAATTCCTTGCAAGCTTCGTTGATTGCATCCAGGTTTTCTGAAGCGGCATCTACTGCCTTTTGCAATTTGTCGTGCTCTTTACGGATTTTCTTGTCTTCGATTTCTTCTGGGTTTTTGATACCGTTCTCTTTCTTAAACGTTCTCAACTCTGCTTTTGCAGTTTTCAGGGTTTCTTTTGCTTCTTCTTTAGCGGCTTTAGCCTCGTCGTAACTTTCAAACTTTTTCATGGTATTAAAATTTAAGTTAATTAATATTTCCTATCCTTTGTATTAACCATTAGTCCTTGACCTGGTTTTCGGTGTTCTAGATTCAATAAATTATTTTAGTTTACCCATTTTAATGTTTTGGAATCAATATTACCCTTCTCTATTTGGATATTTATCCAATCTGATGCTAAGTCAAATACCATGTCTTCATCATCTTCATCAAGTTCACCCTCATGATCATTGATAAAGTTCTCTGATAGAGCTGTTGTATTGACATCAGCTGTCTTTGATAAATATAACTCGGGAAATTCTCTAATTTCCTTGTCAAAATATTTAAAAGCTTGGGTTCTAAGTTCCATAATCTCATTATTTTATTATTTTTATTGCAATGCAAATATATAATCCTATTTGATCAAATGCAAATCCAATGTTTCTGAGGTTTCTATTTTAACTATCTTATAACTAAGTATTCCCAACCTATTCAAGAGATACCTAATCTCTGATTCTTTAAGGTGGTAAATATACATAACTCTCGGTTCTGCAGTAGTTCGAGGGATAATAACTTTATACAGATCGCGTAGTGAGATTAATTTAACAAACTCATCTGTATATTGTTTCATCATTCTCAAGTACTGGTTACGCCGTTTCTGATAAGCCTCTCCACGTGTTCTTTGTCGTGGATACTCCTCTTCAAGAGCTTTTATATTAGCTTTGATTTGTTGGATTTTACCAGCTATAATATCAGCTCGGTTAAATTCATTTAGCTCTCGTTCTTCTATTCCCATTTTAAAATCCTCCTATGTCTATATTCATTAGTCAGGGAACACTTGATGAGTTTCTTGGGTGTATGATCCTTCAAAACGTATTTCTTAAAATCCAGTTTTTCCAGAACAATCACGTTCTCACACATTTGATAGAGATAAGATCTTTTCATCTTCGGTGTCCTACTAATTATATTAGAAGGTCTGGAATCCCTTAGCTCTTTTATTTTATTCCCTAACACTTGGCATATCCTTTTCTCAGCTAAAGCAATGGGATTACCCTTGACAAGCTTGTAGTTCTCCACTCTATTCTTAATCTGAGTAATCACTCTATATACACCCTTGAAATACTTGAGAAAATAACCTACATACTCTGATTTACCGTAAACTCTGAATGTATGGGTAATCTCTTTATCTCCCTTATATGATATCCTATCAATACAAACTATCACTACTCCCAACTGAGAAGAGAGAAAACTAGCTAACTCAACCTCCTTTATGGTTAGCCCATGCTTTAACTCTATCTCTTTATAAAGTATATCTTGAGGAACTATCAACTCATCCCATTTAATGGTTGATACATCCTTCATAAACTGTTCATCTAACTTTTTCATAAACCCTGTATTAACAAAATAGGGAGGATTTTACCCTCCCTACCAAACATAAAATTCTAAGGTTGAATTAGTATGAAACCGGCATTACTTTTTACCTTTTTTACCTTTTTTCGGGACTTCGATATCAAGCTCTTTTGCAATGGCAACCCGGAGTTTCTCAACTTCATCATCGTCATCCTCGTCGTAATCCTCGACATCAATATCCTCGAGTTCCTCGTCATCAACCAATTCGGATAGCTCATCATAATCCATATCCTTCAGGTCATCCCAAGAATATTCTTCTCCTTCTTCGTCTTCGTCCTCGTCTCCATCATCCTCAGGTTCTTCCTTTTTAGCCGGCTTTTTGGTTTCTTTTTTCTCTTCTTTCTTAGCCTCCTTCTTTGCAGGTTTTTTATCCTCTTCCTCTTCATCATCCTCTTCCTCTTCCTCTTCATCTGCCAAAACTTCGGACAATTTTTCCAGGTCCAAATCTTTCTTTACCAAAAGAACCTTTTCACCATCTTCTTCACCCAAGAAGTGTTTCTCATCGATTTGTTTTACAATTTTCATCTTTCTCTGTTTTTAGTTATTAATTAAATTAACCTTATTTCCTAAATTCAAGGTATATTAGTTCATCCAGTATTTAAAACCACTTAGAAGTAAGTTCCCTAGTTACATCCACTGCCTCAATAAATTCGGTTGAGAACCGGGTCCAAAGAGACAGTGCTATGTGATATCTGTAAAAAGGTCCATTGTCATACTTCCAATCTATTAATGTTTTTAGGATATTAGTTCCATAAACAAAGTCTTTGACAGGGACCTTAGTGTAATTTCTATTCCCTGGCCTTCCTCCACCTAGAAATTCAATGATATGTTGAGCCCCTTTCACCTGATTCAGGATGACCTTATCTGTAGTGAAGGTTTGTTTAAATCTTCCCAAAAACTTGGGAAGATCATCCTCTACACACCTGAGCAACCATATATCTTTTTGTAGTTTATGAGTATTGGCTCTCTTTATCCTATTACCCATCCTTTTCCTAGTCCTGTGAGCGTGTCTCTCATCTATGATATTGGCTGGTTTTACATCATTGATAGCTTCACTAATCAGAGGCAATTTCCTTGGCTCAAATATAGCCTGGTCTAAGGTAGATATCCTACAACCCATCTTTATCTTGAATTCATGGGGCTGAAAATAAACCTTGGCTATTTCTTCAGCCTCTACCTTAAACTGAAAAGGTTTATTGATAATCCCAGGCTTCAGAACATCTCTGAAGTCTAGGATATAATAATGCAAGTAAAGTATTTTCATGACTTAGATTTTCTTTTTGCCTTGTTGTACCATATTCCAATAGATTTAGGTGAAGCATCCGGGAAACTCTCCAATACAGTTTTCTCAGCTTCTTGTTTTGATAATCCCATTCTGAAACACTCAAAGGTTTTGGCTTTTGCAGTTCCAGCCATAACCCCATCAGTTGTTTTCTCCTTTTTCTTTCTCGGTGGTTTTTTACTCATCCCGGCAATCCTCTTCATCTTTACCACCATACCATCATCATCTCTCTCACCAATAAAACCCAACCGGAGTGAAGGATGTATGAGCTCTTCTGCATCATCTCCCATTGTCATTCGAAGTTTCTTCTCCACGTAATCATCAAACTCATCCAGTAATTGCGGGTTCTTTGGCTTGTGTAAGTTCTCTATCCAAAAGGAGTACATCGTAGGGACATCTGCCTCAATTACATCGTCGAAAGGCATACCCCTTACAACACATTCTCTTTTAAAATCCCTTATGCTCATCTTATCCGCCTTGGAATAGGCATGAGCTCTTCCCTTATCCTTTGCCATTATCTAAAATCTTCTATGTCAATATTCTCAATCTCTATTTTGTTATCTGGGAATTTATAGTTCCAGAAATCTCGGTAAACCTTTTTGAAATTCTCATTCTCTGGTCCTACAACTTCTGTGTAAACGTATAACACCCAACTAATCTTGGGACAAGGTATATTATGTACCATTTTATCCACTAACCATTCCCAAAACTCTTTCTGTGTGTTAGGGAATCTGGGAAAACTTGGAGTGATATTCTCCAACACATCTTTAAACAGGTGAGAAAACATAAATACCAGGTCATCCCTGTTTAATTCTCTAATCCCATTGTAATGCTCTAATAATACTTTACTTGCCATGTTTTTATTTATTATTAATTATTAAATGCAATGCAAATATAAGTTCTTTTTTAATCCCATGCAAATCCTATGTTACCTTTTTTGCCCCTGTATTCGGGATATAACATGTTTTCTGAAAACGTTAACATTCTCTATTTCCTGGAAGTTGATAGCGTACTGTCTCGTGTCCCTAAACTTGGGCCAGAACTTTTGCCCTGACTTTGCTGATTTATCCTCGCTCGTGAGATACTCAACTACCAGGTCAGCAAAGCTGTTTGCTAGCGTCTCGTTATCAAACACATATAAGTATAGATGTGTAAGTGCTTTTATATTCTTCTGAGAATACCTAACAGTGATAATTTTGTACCCCTTTTCAAACTCCAAATGAATGAGTGGTAAATACATTTTCTGATACTTCCCATTATACTCGTATAGCTCTCGAATGAACTCTATGGATTCCATAGGTATCCGAGATATATTTCTTAAATGTTTCGCTTCTCTCGCTTTATTCCTTCTCTTGTACGCTGAAGGTTCCTGAAGGTTATCAGGTAAAACCCTGAAATTATTCCAAGCATCAAATTCCTTGATAAGGTTAAATATATCCCTATCACATTCATTCCGAGAATCAAGGAGCTTATCCATCCCTTCAGTGATTAATCTAACCCGGGATTCTTTTATACTCCATACAGTGGAATTATACATCCTACTGATAGCTTCTTTAGGGGTTAACCTTTGTTCAATCACCCCCTGAAAATATTCCCTGAAATCCTTACCCACTACAGACTCATCTGGGAATAATACACCATAGGTCTCATAATGGGTTGTGAACATCTCAAAGAATTTAACGCATCTCTTTTGAATCTCCAACAACTTAAAATGGGCCTTTTGTACTATCTCCCCGATTTCCCATGAGGATTTCCCATGAACAGCTGAAAGGTTGAGTACCAACCTTTCTTCATCTGTAAGAATGTTCCAAGCTTTGTCGTTTTTACTCTTCATAATCTTCCATTTCTAATGATATGGTGGCATAAGCCTTATTCAATCTACTCTCTCCCACCTCTTCATAACCCTCTTCAAGGTAATCTGTACTGTTCATGTCGAAGTGGTACATGGTATAGTATATATTAAAGAAAGGTACTGTGATTTTTAGTGGAGTACCGTTTGACACTTCCACTGAAATAACCATGTTCTCCTTTTCCTTGTTTATCTTCTCAACCTTTCCGTATAAACCTTCAAATGGATAACCACTTAGTTTTATACTATCCCCTATCTTTATATTCTCTTCTTGGTTATCACTGTATATGGATGACTGGCCAGCATCCTTGATTATACGGTTGACCTCTTTAGATGATACCATGGCGAAGTTAAATCCCTGGCTTGGTTTTGTACTATCTCTCAGATACCCAATAAGTAGGGGAATCTCTCTTTTCAGTTTTGTCAGGTAATCAATATCATATCTCCTAAACTTGGGTACTCTCATAAACCCAAAATTAAATAGGTAGGGAACATCCTCGTAGTTATTTCTCCCCCTGTGTTTCCCTTTTAAAACTCGAGTTACTGGTACCACTATCTCTATCCCATACTCCCTTTCTATCCTAGTAATATCAGTCTCAAGGAATTTATTCCTATCTATGTATATTATCATCCATGGCCAGTTTTTCATACTATTCGGTTTTGTAGATTATTTTACAGTAAGGTTTAAATACCTTCTTATGTAGGTCTTTGTAGTTAATTTGTTTCAGATCCTCTGAGTTAAGGATTACTATCCCACGATATTGAGATAGGTAAGAGATACACCCATATAAAACCGGGTAGAAGTTGAGTTCTCTTGCAATCTCGTTATAAACTTCGTTGTTCATTACCACGAAGAAAGTACCCTTTGCCATCCCATTCCTGTGAATGAAAAGCATGGGTACTTTCTTTACAGCTTTGGCATCTGAAGTACATTGGTCCCAGTAATGGTTTAATTTATCTGTATTCTTACCCTTAGTAGGAAGTAAGAGGTGTTCAAAAGCTATCTCTTTCGGGGCTTTTACCTCTATACTTATCCTACAGTTTCTCTCATGTTTTTTATCCGTACAGATAACATCCCCAGCTATGGAGGTTCTGTTTTGCCATCTAAGCCCCCCAGATTGTGGTACCCTTGAGAACTCATACCCAGTCCATTCTTTCATGAACTGAGTAACGGCTAATTCTAACCTGTTTCCTTTCTTTTTACTATTAATCCTGTCAGCCATATTGTCTTGTCTTTGTTTACTATACCAGGTAGCATCATGCTAGCTGAGTAAGGTTGTAAAACCATTAACATTTTCCAATCTCACTATGGCTGAATTCTGAATATTAAAGTCTAAAAGGTGGGTTACTAGGAATATATTTTTCTCTTGAGCCTTGTCTTGCAAGATGTTAGCAACAACTTCCACGTTGGTAGTATCTAGAGATTCAAATAACTCATCTCCTATGAATAACCCACATGGTTTAGTTTCCTGAACAACCTCATTGATAGCGAATATAGTTGTCAGGTTTATGAGTTGTTGTTGACCCCCAGATAAGTCTTCATAGGGGACCTCAGTACCATACCTGTTCACCAGAACCCTGATATCCCCATTGGCTGATTCCATATCTACCCAGAAAACTACCTTAAACCCAGATAGATTCTCATAATCCTCTAACCTGGAATTAACCTGTTCCAACAACATGTTAAATAACCAGGGTTTTATTCCTTTGTTAGAGAATGTTTCCTTAGCGAAATTAACCCGATTTATTTCTACCTGCAATTTCACCAATTTTTTCCTGATAACCTTGATTTTCTTGGTAAAGCTATCAAGCTTACTTTGGAGGTCCTCGATTTTGGTACCTGGCTCTGGTTCATATCTCTCGAGTTTTACCCTAATCAATTTCTCTTTCTCTCGCTCTATCTTACTCTTCAGGGATTCAGCTAATTTGGTGTCCTTTTTAGCTTCCAGGATTTTGTTTTCTAGTGCACTAATTTTGGAGAGTAAGTCTAAATACTCTTTCTTCATTTGATTTAAGCTAGAAAGATTTTCTATCTTAGCCAAAAGCTGTTTTTCATGTTGCTCCATTGCAAGGGTGTAAGCTTTAATATCCCTGTTGAACCCGTCAATACGAGCCCTGAATGTCTCAGTAGCCTTTTCCTTATCTTTTTTAGAGTAAGGTCTACCACACTCTTCACATACATCCGGGAAAGTATCAATGTTTTTCGTGTATACAGCAATATGCTTCTTACATCCCTTAATGGCAGCTTCATCCAAACTGATATCAGTCCTTAACCTGGATATATCACTTTGACACTCGTTATACTCTTTCTCCACGTTCTTGTAACACTCCCTCTCTTCTACCAATTTTTTGAGTTGGTCCTCATATTCCCAGATACTGTCATTTTTGGAATCTTCACTATCCTCTAACTCCTGCTCTAAATCTTGGATATTCTCCAACATGGATTTTACCTTCTCCCTATGAGCCTTGTGCCATGACCTCTCTAGGTTTTTAGATATCTCAATCCTTTCCTTGTAATTAGCGATATCATGTTTAAGCGCCTTTTCCTCTGATTGTAGAGAATTGAATTCTCCACTGATTTTACTCAATAGGTTATTAGCCCGAGTATAAGCATCCTGAAATATAGTGACTTCAAAGGCCTCCTCAAAAAATTTCTTCTTGTTAGAGGATTTATCATCCATTAGTCGTTGTTGCTTCTGACCAAAAATGACCGTGTTGAGAAATAACTCCTTAGAGTATGAGATAAGTCTATTAATCCTTGACTGTACCCCTTTCTTATCTCTTCCTTGGTCAAGTTTACCCCCCGAGTAGAAGAACAATCCATTTTTTCCAGCTCTTCCCTCGACCTTGCCTTTGTATTCGAAACATCGTATGATTTTGTACTCTTCTCCATCCTTTTCAAAGTTAATTTCAACTAAAGTACCATTATACTCTTTGGGTCTGATATGCTCCCACATACCTACAGCTCCTGATATAGAATCACCGAATAAAGCCCAATACAGGGCATTTATCAGCTTACTCTTACCACTGCCATTTCTGGCAGATATAATGGTTATCCCCCTTTCTCTGGCTCCCCAATCAAATTCTAGGTATTTGATTGAGGCAAACCCCTCTATTCTCATTTTATGAAAGCTCAGCATCGTTCAGTAAGTCTTTAAGTAATTTCCTTCTTTTCTTTCTCTTTTCCCCGATGTAGTCAGAGTAATCGTCTATCATACCTGACCAATCGTTCATTTTAATCTCATTAGTTGCTTTCCCATCCCTATACTTAGTCTTGACGACTTTTCTTTTAATGTAACAGTCAAAATTTTTTCCGGGATCACCTTCGTATCGAAATTCCGGGAGTTCTGCCTTATGAAACTCAAACCCATGTTTACCCAGTACCCAATACCCCATATCTGTACCCATATCACATACTCTCATTTGCATGGGTGACCCACACATTAAAATATTTTTACGGAGGAGTTGTGGTTTATGGATATGTCCACATACTACGTAATCGAAATTCTGAAAGAAGGTACTCAGTTTACTCTGGTCTCCTTTCCTTTCACATCTCATACCGTTTGTGTCTTCAGCTCCAGCCAATTCTTTGTGAATCAGTAAAACTCTCGGTGCATCATGTTTACTTTGGGAGCATACTCTCATTGCATTCTCTAATCCTACATCATCTCTGAGATAAGGTATACCGAATACTCTGCAACCATTTACTTCTACCACTGAAAAATCAATACACTTCATAAAATGGTATATCTCTGAAAAAGTTTTCACCCAACTTGGAGATTTTATTGGGTCATCACCATCCCTATCGTGATTACCTGAAATACAGTATACCATTTCTCCACAGATATGGTTTATCTCTGAAAAAGTTTGGGTCACTAACCTAAATAGCTCATTAGACATGTGGCTTGGATTATGAAAAAGGTCCCCAGCAATGAGGACCTTAGCTTTTTCTTTATGAGCATTGATAACCAACTCTTTAAACCATGTTAGGAGCATCTTTGTCCTGTATAAATCTTGGTTAAAAGTATTCCAATCATGAATATGCAAATCACCAATACAATAAAACTTACCTGTAATCTTCATGGTTAAAATCATTATAGATTATATACTCGTATAATTCTGAGAATTCATCTCCCTCAAACCCCCCTATGTTTTCAATGATTTGAGACACTGCCATAAATCTTTTCTTGAAATCAGAGGCATGTATAGTAGCTTCCCTGATGATATTCTTCCTACCCAAGAACTTTAGGTTACCCCACTCAAAAGGGATATTTTGTTCATGGTAATAATGTTTCACGTTCTCCATGAAATACCGGAAGTCAAACCCCTTGAATAACAGGTTAGACTTTATCTGATATCCTTCATCTGATATACGTTTCCCATCATTCTCTGTTTCCCATGAGAATGGTCGTATCAACCTGATAAATACTACGTTGTAATTCTCCAAATCATGTTGTAGCATTTCTATGCAGGTTTTGTTATACTCCCTTTGTAATTGGTATGGTTTGTTACCATCCATGTAGTATATCAGGTTATCAATGATTGACCTGTCTGTTACAAAGTTATCATTGTCCCCCAATATTTTCTTCCTGTTCTCAAGTATAGCCATCTGATATTTATGGGCCCAGTTATAATCTCCAGATAGTTGGAGAGCGTGTTCATGGGATTTTACCCCAAATTCATCCCATACATTACTCGCTGATGTATTTATATAGGGTAAACCCAATTCTTTGGATATCAGTTTAGCTAAGGTTGTTTTTCCTAGACCTGATGCTCCGCTGAGATAAACTCTTAAATGTTTCATAGAATCCTTTATCTTTTAAGAATGATTTTAATGTAAAAGCTCCACAATAATTCTCGAACAATGACTTGTTCGGAGTTGGGAATGGTTGATTCTTATACCAATTGATTTTCACATCCCGCATATACTTTAAGTGATATGCTCTCAATGATATCAAAAAGTGGTTCTTCTTGTATATCTTCTGTAATGCGTTCTTACTCACTACTGAGCTTATCTCTGACCCTCTTAAGAAGGCTTTGATTGACCCATACTTTTCAAGGAATTGTTGAGCCCTCTTCTCACCCACTAAAGGATATCCCTTAATATTATCCGAGTCATCACCTACCAAAGTAAGGTAATCCACAGTTTGCTTGGCTTCATATCCTTTAAAGTGTTTGCAAGTGTTCACGGTTATTTTCTCTTGGCTATGTGGGTTATAAATAACTACATCCTTTGTCGTAGCCAACTGGTTGAAGTCTTTATCTGATGAGATGATTATGATTGTTCCCACTCTCTGTTTTTGCAGGAGTTTAACCACCGAGTAAATCATATCATCAGCTTCCTGGTCTGGGTTATGTACTACTGATACACCCAAATTGTAGAGTCCTTCCATTACCTCTTCCTTTTGCCTTAGGAAATCTTCCTTATCAAAATCCAATTTCTGTACCCGAGAACCCTTATAATCTGGGCATATCTTTAACCGGTGTTTGCTTCTGGCTCCATCGAATACCGCTATTACCAAATCGGGTTGAAATTTCCTTACCTGAGCCTCTACCACGAAAGGTACTCCATATATAGCAGACGTGGGCCTACCACTCACATCTGTAAATGAATTGAACCTGTGGTAAGCCCTGTGCATAAGGTTGTTTGCGTCAAATATTAATGCTGTTTCTACCATTTTATTCCTCCTCTTCTCCCACTGGGAATAGGTTTATCTCTTTCTCATTGAGATCTTCTAGTACCTTTTTAGTATTACTAAAAGTGTTTATTCCAGCAAGTTTAATAAGTTTACTTCTAATGTCTTTGTTCTCCTCCAAAAGTGATTGGAATGCGTCTTCTCCCCGTGCAATTTTATTCCCCTCCTTATCGTAATAAATCGATGACCCCTTCTCCCTCTTAACTGCACCAGAGGATTCAAGTACTTCGGCTAACCCGGCATACCTTGAGAATCCAGGTTGGCAGTAATCAGCCAGGAAATATACTTCAGTCTCCATTGTTGGCCTTGGTGGGGCTACCTTGTTTTTCTTCATCCTCAAGGAAACATAGTTACCAACCCAAGTCTCTTTCCCATGTACCTTTTCCTTGATTTGTTTTTTACGATAAAAACCCATACGAATATGGGCAAAGAATTTCATTGCTTCTCCACCTGGTGTTGTCTCGGGATCCTCGAACATGGTACCCAGTTTCTTCCTGAGTTGGTTAATGAATATGCAAGTGACTCCCAAATCTGCAAGCTCCTTGCTTCTCTTCCGGAGAAAGTTACCCATTGCTTTAGCTCTGATACCCATCTCTGCCTTCTCATCTGTTTGTTCCATCTCCAACCTCTCTATTGTATCCAATGCTGCAATGGAATCCAACACATATAGAATAGGTTCATTGTGAGTTAACTTCTTTCTCAAAGCCCTGGCAGTTTCTATTGTCCAATCTGATATAACCTCTATGGCGTTCTCATGGAATACCAGAACCTTATCCAAATCAATCCCATTTGTTGTCCACCAATCCTTCGAGTAAGAACTCTCAGCATCTACCCACATTCCCCAACCACCAAGCTTTTGGCATATAGCTAAGAAATCCAATGCTACCAGAGATTTACCCGAGCTCTCCTGGCCGAATAACTCGAGTACCTTACCAAATGGTATACCCCCTCCAGTTACCCAGTTCATCACTAAACTCCTTGACGGTAGCCATGGCATATTCTCCACTTCTCCATACATCTCAGAAGCCAGTGATACTTGAGAGTATTTATTCATGATACTCTGCAAGCTCTTTGTCTTTTTACTTTTCGCTTTCTTTGCCATCAGTCATTTCTTTCAAATACAACCACTATACCGGTATTGGTATGTACCATTGTTTTTACAAACCAACCTCTCTTTAGCCATACCTCTATCCCCTCTCCATAATCATAGGTAATATCTACTGCCATTTGCCTGTATTTTGGTATATTCACTTTAGATGCTTCCCAAATACCACCCTTGGCTATAATGTTATCCTTATCTATGAAGAGAGGTCCACTCATTGGACCCCCTTCTACGTTCTCTTTCTCTTTACTCATCGTCTTCGTGTTTATGTTTTTTGAGTTTCTTAGCCTTCTTCAAGGTTGATTTCTCTTTCTTATCCTTTTTGGATTTCTTTGATGAACCCATATCGTCATCCTCTTCCTCTGGTTCATCACTGCTGGAAGAAGCATTACCCATGTACTGTTCAATGTATTCCTGAGTTTTCTCATAAGAAGGAATAACCTCTCTTACTAAGGCCTCGATGTCAACCCCTTCTTTGGGTCTGCAATTCTTGGGTATGGAGTTGTTCTTGCAAGGCTTAACCGTGTACTCAGTATCGTTTTTACCTGTCCCCGTTCTCTTGAGTTTAAGGTCATAACCTTCATCTAGGTCAGTCATATCCCCCCACTCTTCTTCGTCAAGGTATAGGTCAATAATCTCTGAGTATTGAGACTGAGCCAACTGCAACAGTTTGGGTTCAGGGTCATAGTCTTTTCCTTTCTCATCCTTGCAAAGGAGAACAGCAACCATGTATTTTTTCTTCGGAGAAAGATCTTTAGCCAATTCCTTATCATCCGGGTCTTTGGATTTCTTTAGCTCCTCGTACTTCTCGTAGATAGCACAAGGCTCATCATAAGTCATGGGAGAATAAACTCCCTTGATATCTCCACCCAAGTAGAATTGAACTACCTCTTTTATAAACTCTTCTTCATCTCCAGCAGAGAGTAAACGAACTCTCAGCTCTTCATCTGCTTTCTGGAAAAGTACTTTACCATTTCCTTTTGTTTTGAGAGCCTTTTGTTTATCTCTCAACCTGTCTTTTAAACTTTTCTTTGCCATAACATAAAATTAAATTATACTTTATCCCGCCTAATATTAGCGGATACTGTTTGCATTAACATAGATCTTTGCTCGAAAGCTCGTACACATACTTCAAGTATGTCAACATCTGCACTCACTGCTAAGAATTTCTTGTAATCATCCTGATACTCCTTGCTTTTATATACCATAGCTTCAGCTAAATCATTGGCCATTTTCTCTTGGCTTTTGTATTGGGAGAAGAGTCGGGACCTTGTCTTCTCAAGAATCCTTTCTCTCTCCCTCTTTAATACTAAAGCTTTTTTATGTAACATGGCAATAAAGGCATAGTGATTAGGCTGGTCTTTTAACTCCGAGTTAACTGAATCATTGTCGAATGAAAGTTCATCTTTGAGATTAAAAACTATTCTCTCATCTCCCAAGTTAATATCCACTACAGTTATACTCGTGTTTGTTTCCCAATATTTTAACTTTCTTATCTTCTTTAGGTTAACAGCCATACCATTTTTATTTTAATTAGTACCAGACCAAGTTATAAATCCCTCTTTTCCTTGTAGATAGTTTTTATAGTTGGGAATCTCAAACTTATATTACCCAACTTATTGGTAGTCTCTTCGAAATACTTAACAGTAGCCCATTTTCCAATAATCAATTTGGGATTCTTAAACCATTTCTTCCTATCCTCAATGGTATAACCAGAACCAACTGATACTCTGAATCCCTTATGCTCAATAATAAGGTTAGTTACCATGTCTTCTACTCTCCTTTTCTTGATAGGTCTACCCTGATTATCCAATGAATCATAGTAGTAAGTGAATGGTCCTGTCTCCACATCGAGTATCTGGTACTCAGCGTCATCAAACTTCTTCATCTTTAAAACTACATCAGTTTTTATCCCTTTGTACCCTGCATTTTTATGGATTACTAACCCTTCCCATCCCTTACTATTAGCATCCCCGAACTCTTTCAAAAGAGAATCCATATCCTCAACCTTATGTTGTTCAAGCATAAAGATATGTGGATACTTCATTGTCTTTAAATCCTCTTCTAATTGAGATAACCTCTCAGCAAATGGCCTAGTCCCCTTAGCTGAGTTATGCTCTTCCCAAGTAACGTAATCATATAAAGCATAATGAGGTTCTGGGATAGTGTAATCCTTCTTCTTTACATCTCCAACTACCTTTTGAAAGTCCTCATTACCATCTAAACCAATTAAGAATACCTCTCCCACTAATACCATGTTACGGATACCAGATTCTTTTATAGCATCCTTCAATACTTGTAGAGTTGTAAACTCATTACCCTCTCTCGAGTATGTCCTTGCAACTCCTTTCCCATCCACGAAAGTTTCACATCTAACTCCATCCAATTTCCTTGACCAAAACCAAGTATCTTTCTTGAAATCCAGTTTATTCTGGTAGTCAAAGAAGTTCTTGGCTCTGGTTATAGAGAACTGTGGAATAAGGTTTCTCTTCATCGTAGTGAAGTATGCAGCATTTATATTAGCTACGTTAATTCCCTGTTTCAACCCCTTGTCAAGGATACATAATAGGGTATCTGCATAAGCTGGATACTTATCCAACAGATTAATGCACCTGTAAAGTGCATTGTGACCAGTTAATCTCCTACTACATAAATCTCTAAACAAGTCGTATATAGAGTAATCTTCTGGTAAATCTCCATTCGGGTCATGAGTATATTTAAACTTCTCTATCCCTTTCTTGGTGACTCCAAATTTTTTGAAAGGGTTGTATGTCCACCAGAGTAGTTTCCTACATTCTGGATACCTTAACAGGACATTGGTTTTGACCGAGGCAGTATTTGTCTGCCTTAGGTCATCCACCAATCCTTCCAAACTATCTAATAATTTCTCATTATAATCCATGATAAATATTTTATTTATTGCAAATATAATATCCCGTTATCTCCCTTGCAATTCTCGGGTTTCTTTATTTTCCCACCAGTATGGGATGTAACATTCCTTGTATACTTCTGAGTAATCAGTACCTCTCTCATATCCTCTCAACTTTGACCACCTTAAACCCAACTCGAAATCAACTGCCATAGTAATACCTTTCAACTTAAACCCAAAGTATTTTTGAGTATCTGGGTCCCTACATATATCAAATAACTGGTCTACTACTTTGTCATTCATATCTTTTGGGTCAAGATAGAACATAAGGGAGTCATGTATTGTCCCAATTTGCTCGATAGAAGATGGAAGTTCTCCCCTCATGATTTTCTCCCTAATAAGTATACTAGAAAACAATGCGAAATCCGAAGCAGTTCCTTGAATAGGAGCATTTATAGCATCTCGTAAAGCTTTTGCGTGTTTGCCTCTATCTCTCCTATTTTTAGCATCTGGTAACCTTCTCTTTCTACCGAATGGAGATAACACGTAACCATGTTTCTCAGCGAATTTCATTTGTTTCTTGACAAACCTCTTAACGCCCGGGAAAATCTCAAACCATTCTTCCAAGAACTCAAGAGCTTCTTCCTTGGTAGCTTTATGTTTATCTGTTGATAGGGATTCTTTCAAATGGTTTGGTCCCTGTTGATACAAGATACCGAATCCAATTGTGTTCCCAGACAGTACTATCTTATTGTCTTTTCTCACTAATAGGTTATGATCATCTACTGTTACCCCCCACATATCTCTTCCCCCTTCTGTTTTTGTTAAGATAGAATTATTAAGATCAACTCTAGTAAGATGAGTATCTCTTCTTAAATTATATCCCAGGTGATATCTAATCCTATCTCCTACTCTAGTTTCACTAAATGATACCATTATACCATTCATGTGTCCCATGGCCTGCATAACCTGGGCAGTTTGTTTTACTACAGTACTAAAAGATACATAACCTGTTTTATCACTAATGTTTGAATCCCAATACTGAGCCTCTTCTAAATATATCTTACCGGATATATGGCTTAAACATTCCCAACTCAATTCTTTATCTCTACTCACCCATTTAGATAACCACTGATATAATGGTTGATTGGTTTTCTTTATAATACAGAAGTAGTGTTTTCCATTCCTTAAGGCTTCTGTATAATCTATGTTACATAAAGCTAATAATTCCCTACA
>UMIJ01025183.1_pt1 | contig 28533 bp, 21 predicted proteins | sample 1965741 | NCBI WGS metagenome assembly UMIJ01 (sample SAMEA4836121, study PRJEB28245) | human gut metagenome | biome: gut microbiome; material: fecal sample | place: Denmark | collected 2008
TTTATTCAACAATTACTTTAATTGTTGTAAATGCATCCTTATATGATGCTGATATAATTCCTTCATTTCCAGAAACTACATCATCAACATCTTTACTAAGAGTCCATGCTTTTGTATCAGAATCTTTGTTTACCTTAAATGGCCCTGATACATGCTTAAACTCAACTCCATCATCAACTTCCATTCCAACTACTTCAGAATCACTATAAGTAGCCTTTAAAGAAACGGTTCCTGCATTTACATCTGCAGCAGAAACAACCATTGTCCATGGTTCTCCTTTACCTGCATTTAAAATGGTTAACTCAGGAGTAACTGGATATACTACATCCTCACCAAATGCTTTTTTAATTTCAGCTTCAAACTGTGATGCAAGTTCATTAAGAACATAAAAGACATGATGAGTTACAGAAACCAGAGCTTGGCCAACAGTGCCTTGACCATGTAAACCTCTACGAGGTGATACATACTCAAATGCAAACTGTGTATATAAAGCACCTGCAACAGGCTTCTCATCATCATTAACTCCTGCGTAACGTAGATTAGGATATGTTGGGAAACGTAAGTTCTCAACTAACCACTCACCAGTTCCAAAAGGCGCAATATTTTTTGTAATATCATCTTTTGATGCAACAATCACATCTTCATATTTTACACCAGAACATCCATTAAGACATCCATCTTCCTCTACTTTCTGGATTTTAGCAGCTTTAATAATCTGATAAGGATCAGACATTACTAGTTTTACTACACCATCTTTACTTGTAACTACAGCATACTTATAATCAGAAGGAATATACGATTTTAAAGCCTTCACAGCTGCATTTACCATAGCTGCTAAATCCATTCCAGAAACTATTTCAAATTCTGCCATAATTGGTTTATGGAATTCTGACCAAGGATATTTATAATCACTATAGTAGCGCCCTTCAAGACTAATATCAACTAGAATGCGATATTGCCCAATCTGATTAACTAGAGGATTTAGGTTAAATGCAACTTCAGCTACCTTTCCTCTGCGTCCTGCAGTTTTATATACTTTTGGTCCTTTAACACCTGATTTGGTGTAATCTGCACAACGTAAAACACGGAATACTCCTTCTTTAGGGGCGCGATAATGTGCAGGATCTGAGCCGATATCTTCAGCTGCGGTATCTGGGGTAAATGCATAGAAACGCTTAAATGCATTACCAGCAGCATCAATACCTTCCTCTCTAGGAAGAGTATCTGAGTTGATTATTACCTCTTTAAAAAAATCAAACATACTTGTGTATTTATTTAAAATTAGTACTATTAATTCCTAGATTGTGCTTCTGGAATAGTTTGATTAATTGGAATGTTTGTTTGTAATCTAGGATCACTTGCATTTTCCATAATTAATCTGACGAAAATATTCAAAATTTCGTAACACATATAATCTGGGAATTCTAAAATTTGGGATGAGTCAACAATATCATCAATTTGTTCTTGACTCAATCTAATGTACATAGGAGCTTTGATGTACTCAATATACACTTCTGTAGGCGTATATAAAGTATCGTCTCCGAATCTTAATTCCAGTCGTACATTAGAGGGATTTGCTAAACGATTGCCAGGTTCTCCTTCAATACCAGATAAATTTTTATTATTAAGATAATGAGTATTAATTAAGGTCCCATCTTTATCATATTCTCCTTCTGAATATTTTAATAAAGGAGTATCAGTATTTTGGTTGGTAATTATACTATCCTTTATGTTAATATTATTTAAATAGTAATAGGGCCTTTTATACGAAGGTTTTTGATAATAATTATTAATTACTCCTCCATACATATCTGCAGTAAGTCGTTTAGCAGTAAAATAAACTTTGGTTCCAGCCTCATTATCACAATGAGTTTTCTTATTAGGATTTTCTGTTCTTGTAAAACCTACAATACAATTAAGCATATGCATATAGTCTTTTGGAAGATCCACATAATAAGTTGATGATAGAATTCCAGAGTTTATTTTTTCTTGAATAGATGCTAAATCATCAGCATTCTCTAACTTTTTTGGGTTTTGTAATAACGCTGTGGTTTTTAGAACTCGTAAATCGTCAGTAGATTGCTGATTAGTATCGTATCTATTATAGGTTAAATTTATACATTGTTGAACCGCTTTATTTAAAAAATAAACATAGTCTTCAGTTAAGAGACTTGGCGCTTCTAACTTATTCAGTTCTATTAAACCATATTCATATAAATTTCTAGCGGTCATAATATTCTAATTTATTATTTTTTGGGTGCCTTGGGTTTTACTACAACATCTTCTGTCTTCATATCCCCAAATACCTCATAAACAATTGAGTCATAAATAGCCTTATTCTTAGGATCCTTTAGGAATAGAATAGCGGCCTCATCTGTAACTCCAAGAGCTGTATCAGAATACATTAAAACACCACTTTGTACTCTAATAATATTTTTTTGTTTGCCATCAATTAGCAGAAGTTTCAGACTTTGATCTGCACTGGTATAAATATCAATAATGAGTTCTGGGTTTTTCTCTGCTTTTTGATATAAATAATCCTGAATATCCGTATCAGGAGCATTTCTCATTGTCTTTCCTAGAAGTTTGCAAATAACCTTTCTATGTTCTGAACTATCCTGTTCAATAAAAGTATATGCTTTTGTTACTTGCTTAATACGAGACACACGTTTCTTAGATTCAACTCCAGGACGCTCTACATATAATTCTGCTAATCCGTAACGTCTAATATCGCCATCAATAAGAAAATTTCCATGCTCATCTTTTGCACCTCTTTCTGGGGCAATTAAATGTGAATCTTTAATACATTCCCAAAGATTTGCTTGGTATTGATCATTTAAATTAAATGTTGTTCCATCAGTTACAATAATTTCAAGATCTTCAGGGATAAAATAGTTTCTTTGCTCACTATTTAAGTCTTGTTCACTTAAAATCATCTCTGTATCACGTCCATCAGCACTGACTCTAACTCTTTTTACAAAAGGAGGATACATTCCATTCTTACCTCTCATTGGGTTAAAGTAGTAGGTTTTTACTTTTCCATATACACTACGTAGTGTTATGATATTACTGGCATCATTAGTTTCCGTTACATTATTCATACTATTCATATTTTGTCTTATTCAAAATTTATCTATACATCATATAATCTATTAATGGTGATAAGATTCCCCTATTACAAGGGGAATCTCTCACACATTTCTTTTTAGTTCTCTGACATCAGGATGAACGATCTGTAAGGATTGAATACACCTACACCAGCGTATCCCCAGTTGATCAGTTTAGCTCCTGCTACAGGAGTCGAAACCTCACCACCTGATTTACCATCACGTCCGCCAGGACCAGTTAACCAGTTATGAACAATCTGCAGACCTTTAAATGTAAACATTGAAAGTGCAGGACGTCCAGTTTTTCCATCAGCAGTTAAGTCAAGGAAGATACCAAATCTACGAGGCGATGGGAACTCAATATCAAAGGAACGGTCAATCTTAAATGCAATGGTATTACCTGCAAACTCATAAGCATTGTAAGTAGCACCAAGATTAATGTAACCATTAGTAGCCTTTGAATAAATAAATGCACCATTAGTCTTGTAGTCACGAATCCAATTTGACATTACTCTTTGTACATCATTCCACATTGCAGTGTTGCAAATGAAGATATACTGATTTCCAGTAGGCTTCTCTGATTTAGCAACCATTGCCTGCAGAGCAGTTTCAAAGATTCTGATGTTTAATTTCGTAAATACATATTTACCTGCAAAACGCTCGATCTGAGGAATAATACCATCACCAGAGATAATAGGCTGGCCAGTTTCAGGATCGAAGATCTTAGCTTTACCATACTTATCTACGTTAGTTTTACCCCAAAGTAATGAGTTGTTACGAGCTAACATGAAAGTATCCAAACAATCCTTAGCAGCAGGATTCATCTTATATGTTACATCATCTTTTCCATCACCCTTACCAATTGTGATAAACTGATCTTCCATTGCAGCATATTTAGCTGAGTAAGAAACATCACAACGGTGCATTGAGATGAAAGTTCTATGTTTCTCAGTATTGCTCTGATATTTCGTATAACCTTCCTCATGCAGCTCAGGCTGATAGTTTGTTAAGAAACGGGTATTCATACCAGGCTGGCAAGCTGAGAGATCTAGCGTTGCAGAATAGTCAGAATCCTGAATCTTACAAATCAGCTCAAAGTCAGCATCGCTTCTGCGAACTGGACGGCTAAGAACGATTAATTGCTGACGTGAACCTTCAATAATAAACACGTCATTTTTTTGATAGTAGTTCTCAGGGAAGTGAACTACGATGTCTGTTCCCTGTGCACCATCGCCTTCTGGCACTGATAAGAAAGGAACACGCTTGATGAAATTCACATCAATATCCCACTCAACCATGAATGAGTTAATTGATTGAAATGCATTCTTACGATCTTTCTCCATCGTATAAATGTTCATCAGCGATTCTGTAAGGTAAGTTGCCGTATACTGATCATATAATGACGATACGATACCTAGTCTAGCAGGATTAGTGCCTAAGAACTTAGAAAAGTCTTCATACGTTCTTGTAGAAGCCATTTCAGGGCGTATGGTAGTAAAACCTGTAATTTTCATATACTAAATTATTTATTTTATTTATAATAGTTCGTCCCATTTGGAACTAAGAGAGGTTCCCTGTGATTGGGGTTTAGTTTCTTTTTTTATAGTAACATTAGATTTTGGTTTTGAAGGAGTTGCTTTGCGATTTTTCTTCAACTCTTCTTTCCAATAATTACTAATGTCAGAAATTGTATCTTTACCAAATAATCTATACCAAGCTAGCTCAACAATTACCTCAGGTTTTGATAAATCTTCAACAAATTTAGTTACACCTTCTGGAGTTTGCTTAAATACATAATCATAAATTAGATTTTTATCTTTCTCTTCAAGAATTAAACTATCACTCTTAGGATCTTTATAATCCAAAGAAATATAGTTAAAATCATTTAATGTATCTACAAACATATTTTGGTATGCCTTCTGTTGCTCTTTTTCAGCCTCTTCCTGCTCCTTGATATGATTTTCTTCTTGTTCCTTATATTGTTTTCTAATTAAATCTACTTTCTTTTTAAAGAGATCTTCATTAGATTTAGCTACATCTAGTTCAATTTTTAATTCTTCCTCTGTCATTTCAGGGAATTTGGCTTTTTGATCTGCCAAATATAATTCCTCATCAGAATAACTATCAATGGTATAAGTTTCTTGGCTGTTGTTTTTAGCCTTATATTCATCGATAGCCTGCTGCTGATAATACGTAATTATATCTTGAAATGACGAATTTGTCTTACGAAGTAAATTGATAGTTTCAATTTCATCTTCTGAAAGACCTGGATCTGTTAAAGATTCAAGAATTGAAAGCTGCTCATCCTTACTTAGAGTTCCAAAATCAACCTCTTCAGTCTCTCCTGTTTCCTCGTTTTCATAAATGATAGTTTTTCCATCCCGAATTCCGCGACTCTTTAAGAAGGATGAAAATGCGTCCAGATCATCTTCTTCCTCTGTTTCTTCAGTTCCTTCTTCAGAAGATGAAGAATCTTCTTCCTCTTCCTCAGTAGAATTGCCTGCTGGTTCAATAACTTCCTCCTGAGTTTCAGTATTTAGATCCTCAGTAGTCTCATCATCCAGCAAATTGTCAAATTGATTATGTTCAAATTGCATATTTCTTATTTTTCCTTATTAGTTATAGATTATCTATTCGCTGCAAATATAACTACATTTATTTAAATGTCCAAATAAAATATTAGAATATTTTTTATTTTATAATACAGGCTTCTGGAATTTGAACTTTACCATCTGCAGTAATAGTAATTTGTGTTTCTCCACTACCAATTGTTGCTGAACCATCTTCTTCAACTCTTATAGGACCAAAACTGCAAAATGAGAGATGGTTGTTAATATTATACATCTTATCTCTTCTCATATCACATCCCCCATCAGTTTCAATAGTAATCCACTTTTCATTTTTCTTATTAATACCAATAAAGGATTGTTCCTTATTATAGAGCTTTAGATAATTTAAACCATCAGTATTGACTAATGCAATTCCAGGATTTACAAAGTAACAATTACCTTCAGATGTTAATCCATAGCCCTCTAAAGTGCCAAAGATAGAGTTCTCAGTCCCAGAGATATTTCCAATAATGTTTCCTGAAGAACCTGTAAATAAAATATCTCCAACTTTAGGATCTGCAGATATTGAAGAGCCTTTTTCAGCATCCTGCTCCTCTAAACAAGAAGTAATATTTTCATAGATGGTTTTATTTGGCTCAGTAACTGGAGGGGATTCAGCCCATTCATTATAAATATCTATTTTTGTAGTATTAGTAAAATAGCAATCACTTCCTGAAAGAATTACTCTAGCTGAAAACTCAGTACATCCAACAACCATAACATCAATTGTGCCATCATTATTCTTCCCTGAAAGAAAATCCCCTGCCTTTAATGAGTGCTTTTCTAATGTTAATTCAAAAGTTACTCCCTGATATTTTGAGGCAATATCTCCTGTATAATCAGTTATATTATATCATCTATTATAAATTCCTTCTAAACAAGTTCTATCTGAACCATATTTATATTGTTCATATACAGAACTTGAAACAGGTAAAAATTTATATTGTTTGTATGGATAGATGCCCTCTTCATTTAAGACAAAGTCAGTATCATTTAGTGTGTGAGGACCTCACTGATTATTTGAATTTAATTTTTGACATGAAGTTAAAGTGTTAGCGTAGTCAACAATAGACTCTAATTCTAACAGTAATCCATCATTAAAAGCAGTATAGATAAGATCAATGATACTATATCCTCCTACTAAGTAATTTTCATTAGAAAAATATTGAATATCTGGAAGATCTATGGAAGAGTCTAATTTATCAATTATATTAATTGCCTTTATAAGAATTCCATTACTAAAATATGTCTTTTTATTAATAATATCAAACTCAGATTCTGATAATGGTGGATTTTCTTCATTCCCTCCAGAATCATCCGATAAAATTAGATTTTTTACTCTAATAGTATCAATAGTTAACGAGCCATTCTTTAAATTTAAACTAGACTTCCCTTCTGAATCTCTAATAGAATCACTAATAAGTTCTGTTATAGTTCATCTAGAAATAGTTTCATTCAGATCTTTTCTGGCAAAACTAGATGATGAGATTCCATTTAAATATTCTGAATTAAGATTTTTAACTAAATTAGTGGAATTTATATTAAAGGGCGCTTCTAATGTAGTTATAGTTAAAGGAGTAGTAAAGGTAGTATTTATTTGAGAAGCAATAGCTACTGGAGTGTATCCTTCATTTTCAGTAATGAAGAACTTCCCATCTTTAGTTAATATAAGATAATTATCTCCAGGATACTGTAAATCAGTTAAGGAGTCCTCATTATCTACAAAAATAACCTGAGGAGTTTCTTCTTTTTCCTCATCTTTATCCTTTTCATCATCTCCTCTAAAGTTAATCTCATAGAACCTATCCTTTACCTGAACATATACTCTACCTGATGTTTGCAGAATTAAATCTTTACCTTTATCTCCAACTTTGGAGTTATTTGATAGTGTTCCCACTTAATTATAATCTGTATTATAAAAAAGAAAGGAATGATATAAAAAATACCATTCCTTTCCATCTTCTGATTTCTAATGCGAGAGCATGTCTTTTAATTCATTTAGATCTTGTTGATTCAAAACCAAAGATTTATTAACCATTGGGATATCCATCTTTATTTTTCCTGCACCTATTTCAAGTTGCCCAAGTAATCCAGTTTCCACTTTAAATGGTTTAGTGTTAATTATGTTATCTGACATTTCTGTTAGAATACCTTCAACATCAACTAATCCATCTTTGTCTGAAATCTGTTTTAGCAAAGCTTCAACTTTGTACATGTTATTATCAATTATTCTAGATGCTAGAGGCTTCATTAAAGCCATCATAGGATTACTTTGTGATAGTGAGGTTAATTTAACACTCACAAAGTTCCTTAAATTATTCATTATAACGTCTACGTGTTGCGCCATTGCTTACAGAATTCTTCATAGGTTAGACTTGGGTTATCCTTAGAAAATTCACGGAACTTATTAAAGATAGCCATCTCATTGTCAGTCTCTTGGACGATCTTATTCTTCAACTTCTTAACTACTGATAATTGCCTTTGTAATAACTCTCTACCTTCTTGAGTGCCTTCAATTTTAGCTTTAACTAAATTTAAAAGCTCTATTTGAACCATCTTTTGAAGTGATGTAGTGATTTCACTATATTCTTTATCTTCAAAAAATCGATTCTTTTGACTTTCAGTTAGAGCATTCATCTCATTATCAATAGAATCCCAAATAAGCTCCTTTGAAGCTGTTTTCTGTAATTGCATTAATTGAGATTCATAAGCTTTTACCCTTTGAAGTTGATCGGTAATGTCAGAAGCTAATAATGGATCTGGATTACCTAGGAAAACTTGATTCACAGGATACATCTTAAACTAAGATTTTAACTAAGCTGCAGGAGTTGTTGTAGGCTCAAATAAGATGCTATTTGAATATCCTGAGCAAGGGCATAAAGGATTATACAGTGAACGCTGTACTGTGTCAGTACCTACTTCAACAGCAGCTACACGAATAGGATAGAATGTATTATTTGCATAATTTACTATCTTATTGTCAGCACACATTCTGCGCTCAGCCTCAAGTCCTACCATGCCAGCTACACCAGCAATCTCCATCTTAGTTACTTTGCTTCTCCAAGGTTCTACAGCAGCTTGTACAGCAGCAGCAGTCTCAAGTTTTCCAATACGATCGACTAATACGTCGAATTGGTCTCTCTGATTTTTGTACAGTCCGAAGTCTGCATCAATTTGGCTTTTGTATAAACCAAACATCTCTGAATTGATTGTTTGACGATCATTGAAACGAGCGTTAGCTGACAAAATTGCAAACTCATAAAGTGCTTTTTGATCTGCTAATTCAGAGTTGCAAGAATGCTGCCAAGCTTGGAAAGCTGATGGGCCTGAAATAGCCTCAGCTGCTAAAGCACCTGCAGCGGCACAACCTGCATTTCCAAACAGGCTTGATTTGCTAAGAGCCTAAAGGCCCAGAGCAGTTCCTGCGATACCAAGACCTAAGCTAGTACCAGCGACACCTTTTGATGCATACTCTTTGTGATCTTCGTCGTACTCATGTACAATCTGTTTTTCTACTACGTCCATAATTTGTTTAATTTTAAAGTTAATGAAAAATACTACACTGGATCCAGTGTGGTTATCAAATAACACGTTTTATAACATCATACATGGACATTTTGGGAACTCACTTGTCTAATTACGAATTTTCGTTAAAATTTTCCCTCAGTCTGATACTATATCACTACAAAACGCATTCTCGAATCCTTTTATGTATATATTCCTCAAAGAACTTGTTTTGCGTTATATGATATAACTTTAAAACTAAATATGTAGTAGAATAAACTTAATTTTGAATCAACTCTACAAAATCAAGAATATTATCTGTAATGACATGCTTCTGATCCATTATATTTATAACAGTTCGTAAGAACTCTGTCTCAGAATCATTAAATTCAATTTCAATATCCTCAACATTTGGAGTCCATGAAATTTTACCATCGGCTTCTTTTAAGTTAAGAGAAGCTATCTCCTCACTTGAGAAGTCTATTTTCTTGCGGATGTTTCTAGCAGAAATCATCTCAAGAACACTTCCTTGTTCTGGCAGATTAGTTAAAATAGCTAATCTGGTTGCAACATTCATTTTCATAACCATTAAAAATTCATTTTTTCTATCTCTACAAAATTAGAGATTATATTTATAAAATCAAAATTTTTAGTGCAAAAACATTAAAATTCTTGCACTAAAAATTTTGAAATTTTATTAGCCATAAATAGCACCATTAACTAACACTAACCCAGTATTAATATAAGTTATACAATAACACTTATAACTACCTCCAGTTAAATCGTCTAAACCACTCATTTTCACGTAGTTACTTCCAAATGTTACTGTTGTTGCAGTAGGAACTACAATAACTGCATCAGGATTACTGCTTGTTACATATACAGTACTTATTGAATATGACGAAGAAGAGCCATAGAATATACCCGCCTTACCTGGAGTATCTACACTAGCTAAAGGCTTTGAAAAAATACTATCTAAATTAATAGTGGATTCCGATGCTCCAGTATAGTTTGTAGTTGAACCTCCTGCTGTAATGTTTAATGCATATGGGTTTGGAAGAGCTAGGGGGATCTCTGGAATATCACTAACATCTGCTGGAGTATAGCCTAAAGCAGTTTTAATTGCTGTATCTCTTAGGAAGGTATAAGCAGTGCCATCTTCTAAAGTGTATATAGCCATTTCAGCACCTCCAGACTCTGTATATCCTGTCTTAATTCCTCCTAAAACATTATTTTTAGCTACAGGCAATGTATATGAAGATCCAGGAGCACTATTAGTAATAGTTAAAGTTCCATTAGAAAATGATAGACCAATACCAGTACCATTAGCAATAGTTAATGTAGTAGAGCTATCATTTAAAGTTATACTTCCAACTTTAATTGGCCTCCAAGTATTTTCTAAAGAGGGTATTTCACTCTTTAATGCTAAATTAGAAAGTGTCTGACCAGAATTTTTAATGGATTTAGTTCCTGCTCCAACTATAATGTAGTCTTCTTCAAGATTTCCACTAGCCATTACATCACCTCCTCCAGCAGAAGCTATCTTATCATTAACTTCCTGTTTTGTATAAACTTCAGTAGTAGTGTAATAATTCCCTAAAGTTACATTTAAATCAGCAGTTTTAACATAACTACTTAGAGCATTAGTAATAACCTTATTTTGAACAGGGTTTTCAGATGTTGTACTTAAAGCTGAATCTACAACGACTCCTTCTGGAATATTAAAGTTTAAATCAGATTCATCTACTTTATCTTTAGAAGCTAAAGCTCCAAGTGTAGGAAAATCAGTTATCTGACTTACAGTATGTGTATGGGCAGAGGGAGTAAAAGTTGAAGGCTTATTAGCTATTTTATCCCATTCAGGCTCAAATTGATTTACAAACTCCTTCGTAGCAAGATTAGTTAATAAGATTCCAGAATCCTTAACAGTCTTTCCAGCCCCACCTGATGTAATTACTCTGTCAGCTGTTGTAAAGGGGGCCTCTGCGATAACATCTCCTAAACCAGAATCAGATAATTTTTCATCTATTTCAGATTTAGAATAAACTGAAATTCCTTTTACTGCAGCAATTTTATGTTTATTGGAAGCATCAACTTCAATAGAAGTAATAACATTACCAGCTCCAGACATACTAGTCTCTACATTAGGAATAGTTGGAATTTTGCCCTCAATTTCCGTAATTAATGCACCTACTTCTTCCTGACTGTAAGTTTCAGATTTAGTATATACTTGATCTTTTGTATAATAATTAGAAAGATCTACTTCAGTATTGCCAATCTTTTCCCAATTCCCTTCTACATAAACGTATTCATCATGTATATCTGGATTAGTTCCAGCCTTTTTAACAAGATAAATTACATTAGTTTCTCCAGTTGAGGGAAGAGCATTCACTACTTCAATTCTAAGATTAGCTAAATTACTAATCATTGTCTTTAAAACCTTTCCTTGAGTAGCAGATAATGCTTTATTTGAATCTTCTGTGTCTAAATTATCTACAATTGCAGCCTTAATTGCATTAGGAATGGTAGTTGTTTCTATCTGAGTAATCTTAGTAGTAAGATTAGTGTTTACAGTTGAAATTTCAGTAGATAGTGTACTATTTACATTAGAAATTTCATTTAGGAGCTCTTGATGAGTTTCCTCAGCAGAGGTTTCTGAATCCTTTAATGCCTGATATACTCCTCCAGAAGTAATCAAATTTTTGCTTCCTTCAGTAGGATAGTTTTCAATTGATGAGATTATTACTGGTATTTTAGATAATACTTTATTAAACTCCTCTTCTGTTCCTGTATATCCATTTAACTTTGCAGTTTCATATGCAGAACGCCCTTCTGTAGAGTATAGAGGTTCCCACTGTTGTGTCTCCTCATTAAAATATTTCTTTGAATATGTTGTCATGTCTATAATATTTTAAAGCATTAAGCATATACTGCACCATTAACAGCAATTTTTCCATTTGCCATATAACTTAAGCAGTAGATATAATAAGTTCCAGATAAATCTGCAAGACCATCCATCTTAATTGCATTAGAAGCAGTAAATGTAAGTTTAGCAGTGCTTATAATAACTGAATCAGGATTACTTGAACTAAACCCACTCAGAGAAGAAATAGTTCTTGATGAAGTATTATTATAACTATATCCTGCAGAAACTGTTGAACTACTTAAAGTAGCCGTTGATAGTATTCTTGCAGTATTTATAGATACTGCAGATGAACCTGTGTATGAAGTTCCATTAATTGTTAATGCATATGGATTAGGTAATGCAATAGGAATTTCAGGTAAATCTATAGTAACTGCAGATGACCCATTAAAACTTTGTCCATTACTAAACTGTAAACTGTTCGATAGTCTTTTAGCGGTATTAGCAGTTCCTGAATATGTTCCTCCACTAGTTCCAAAATCATAATCTCCATCTTTTCCTATACGAATTACCCCCTCTGTATTATAACCAATTCAAAATCCTTCTCCTGGAGTTGCTTCATTAATATTAGTTACATTAATAGTATCTATAGTTTTTATTCCACCAAAAGTTTGATCTCCAGTAGTTACTACACCAGATTGTGTGGCAGAAGCTGAAGGGATTGCTCCAAATGAAACTGCACTCATTTCAGAACCAGTCAAAGAACCTGTTGGTCCTGCTGTTGTTCCATTAGTCCAAGCAAATGTTGTTGGATAATAATTTGTGTTAGTATCTGTTCAAGGTACATTTACATAGGCTTTCCCATGACTTAATTGTACAGCATAGTTTTTGTCCTCTGTTGTATATCCAATTTGAATTCCTCCATAAGTACTAGAGGTTGCAACAGGTATATATGCAGATATAGTTAATTTATTTTGTGTAGGAGTTAAAATTATATTACTTCCTGATACAAAATTTAAAACCTTACCAGCACTACCATTAAATGTATAAACAGAAGTGTCTTCAGCACTACCATTATTTATTTTTAATACAAATGGATTTAATACCTGATTGGCTTGTCCTGCAGTAATGGCAGATTGATTTACCCATTTAGGAGCGCCATTTCCCGTTGATTGGAGGATTTGTCCTGAAGTTCCAATTTCTGTTGGGGCATAAATCATTGGAATAGATGTTGCTACATTAGAATAAACCTGATAGCCAACCGCATTTACTTGAAGACTACGTAATGAAAGTGTAGGAGCTCCAGTTACTCCAGACCAAGGTACACTTGTAGCAGCCCCTGCAGTAAATACTTTAAATTTAGTAGCAAAAGTAGATGCAGATTCGGATACGCAGAAGTACATAGGACCTCCTGAACCAATCTGAACAACATCTCCTTCTTGTATAGTTAAACTCATTGCAGCTGATTGGGACTCCACTACATATAATCTCTCCATTGCAGCCGCAGGAATTTTAGAAATAGGAATCTCAGGAAGTCTATCAGCATTAAGAGTTCCAGAAGTAATTTTAGATGCATCAAAACCATTTAATGTACTATTAATACTTACGTTGCTAGAACCATCAAAAGTAGCACTACCAGATACTGCTCCAGCTATTGCTATAACTCTTGGTGTAGCTAATTTTGTTGCAGTTTCCACATTTGTTTGTAAAGGATGAACGTGATCTTCTCTTGCGTATTTAGTTGAAGTACCAACTGCTGCTGTTCCAGATGCTTTAGGAGTAACTGTAGCTGCAGTTGGAATAGAAGAAGTATTAGCTTTAGCATTTACTTGTCCTTGTAATTTAGCAAATGCATTTAAAATAGAATCAGTAGCAGTAATAGAGGCATTTGTTCCTGCAGGTAACTTTTCAAGTGTTTTTTCAGTTATATAAATATCCTCTACATAACTTCTAACTATAGAATTTATATTATTATTATTTGCTATAGAAAGTGAACCATCTTCATCAAAAATATAAAGTTGTGTACTATCATCGTAATATGCAATATATGTATTAATATCACTAGTACTACCTTGTAAAAGACTCATAAATGATGAGTTATCTATACTTGCTGAAAAAATTATAAGATCCATAGCTCCTTCTAACTGAACTATATCTCCTACTTTTGCATTGTTTTTAAATAATGCAGCATAAGAAATATCTTCAGTAATTTTTAACATATCTCATGTTGTATTACTTTTATAAAAAGTACCATGAGTGTAAATCTCTTTAGTATCTTGAATAAAAGTAGTATAATTATAGAATGTATTACCTTCGTCTGCGGTTAATGCAGGATTTGGAACATTAGCATTAAAAGCAGCCCTAGTTTTAAAATGTATGAATTTATTCTTAATTGCCATAATAAACTAGTCTAATAAAAAAATTAAAAAAAATAAAAGGGAATAGGGATTATTCCCTATCCCCTTTTACAAATATATTATTCGAATTCTGCCCAAGTTAGTGCAGAATTAACAGTAGAGTCAACATAAGCTTTTACATCACTGGCTTCAGCAAGACCTTTAGCACTTGAACTTGCACTAGCTACAGCTTGTAACATAGAAGTAACTGTTACTGTAGTTCCACTTTTACTAGTTGCGATATAATTAGAATCAGTACCATTAACTGCCTGAATTGCAGAATCAGCTTTAGTACCTTGAGCAGAAGTTGCATAAGCACTTGATTCGGTATAAGCTGCACTCTTAAGACCATTAACTGTACCTTTAAGCTGTTTACTAGACATGCTAAATTTAACCTGTCCATTAGTAGTATTAGCTGTATCTACAGTAATAGCCCCAGTTTGTCCTCCAAATGATTGGACGCCAGAAGCAGCAGCGGAAGTAATTCTACCATCCATTGCTTCAATTGCAGCTTGAAGATCACTCTCACTATATGTTCCATCACCTCCAACTAAAATATCTGCACTAGCAAGTACTACATTAGCTGATAATGGTTTACTATTAACGGTTCTTGTAGTTGGAACCTTTCCATTAAGAGCAGTATCAAGTCCAGAGATTTTAGAAGTAGCTAAAGTAGGAATATCAGATTCCTCAAGATTTGCTCCAGCAGTTACTAAACCTTTGGCATCATAGGTAATCTTACACTTTGTACCTGCTGTAATATTTGCATTTGCAGTTACTTTTCCATCAACGGTTGTCGTTAAACTATTAAATGCAGTTAGAGTAGGCACTTCAGCTTTCTTAGCATAAGCAGATAGATCAATTGTTCCACCTAGCTTATCCCACATTCCTGTTTGACTTCCTGCACCAGCTTTAATTGCTACAAAGTTTGAACCAGCTTCAAAAGCTTCTCCATTTAGAGTGCCTGCAGCAACTACATTATAAACATCGCCAATAACAACTCCTGTAAGGGCAGTAAGAGCTGAAGCATCATCTACAGAACCCTTCATCTTGTATACACTACCAACAGCAGAAGCTACTTTATTGTCAACTTCTTCTTTAGTGTACGTAGTAGCTTGAGGAGCTGCTGCATCAGCTGTAGCTTTAACTTCGTTAAGAGCAGTTGTAGTAGCTTTAGCAGCTAAGTCTGTAGTCAGACTAGTTACTTTACTTTGAGGAATTTCTCCTACTGCAAATGTAACAGTACTAGTTCCAGACTGAGTAACTGTTGTACCGTCGCCTTTATAAACAATAGCTGCAGGAATTTTGCCAATCTCAGTATCTGTATATGATTTAGCTGCAGTTATAGCAGAAAGTTTCTCCGCTCCCACGTGTGCCTTTAGACCATAATAACTCTGTGTACTTAGAGTATCTCCAAGTGTTCCAATATTTAACTTCTTTTCTAACTCTGTAGTAACTGCAGAAGCTGAGGCTACATCTAATAGATTTAGAGAAATCTTTTCTCCGCTTTCATTAATAATTTTAAGGGTTTTAGCACTCTCATCCCAACTTGCAGATTTGACGCCATCACCAAATTTATCAACAGCAGTAGCACTTGTTGCTACTTTAATCATACCTGTTGATGTTTCAAAATATATTCTACCTGCTACAAGACCACTTGCTGGAACTGTAGCAATTTTTTGAAAACTTAATTGCATTCTTTTTTAAATTAATCCTCTCCATTATTAGTGAGGAGGAATGATTATTTAATCTATCTCTGTCCAAAATATATCAAGTTTGCCATCTGCTCCAATTTGGATAGCTGAACTTGTTGACACTAGTTTGGATATATTCACAGCTAAACCTCTAGAAGTACCTGAACCTGTTACTGTAACAGTTTCATCAGGACTTGTTAGTGATGTAATACCTCCTGATACAGCAGTTTGAATACTATCACTAAGAGCTTGCATACCAGCAGCGATTGTTTGATCTGCACCAATTTCAGCACCACCAGTAATAGCAACTCCAACTTTTACAGTTGAGCCTTTTATTCCACTAAGATCCAACTTAAGACCTTCGGCTGATTTTGATAACGCAGCATCTGAAGCTGGATCTAACTTAACATCAATAACATTTTCTTCTGTAATTGAAACTGCATTACCAGGAGTTAATTCGTCTTGCTTACCTCCAACAGATGTTTGTAAAGATTCAATGTCAGATTTATTAGTTCTGATTTGATTTAAATCAGTATCAGAAATTAAACCTGAACCTTCAACTTTATCAACTTTGTTATTAAGCTGATTAGTAACTGTAGTAATCTGTCCTTCTAAAGCTGTATCTGCAGCCTCTAGTTCTGTTTTTGCTGCAGAAATTGCATCATCTACTTGTGTTTTTGTATAGTAGCCTGAAAGATCAATTGTACCTCCCAGAGGATCCCACTGTGTGCCATCCCAAGCATAATTTGTACCTGCTGGAGTAGTACCATGAGCTCCAACTACATTCCAAACATCACCTTTCTTATTTCCCTCAGCAGGAAGTTCTTCATAAGTATCTTTAGTACCTTTGTAATCAAGAGCTGCAGCTACAGAAGCTTTTAGTTCATCTACAAGAGTTTTTAAAGCTTTACCTTGTGCTGCTGAAAGAGCTGCATCTGTTCTATCACTTTCAAGTGAATCAATAATCTCAACTACTTTTCCAGTAGCAACAGTTTCCCAAACTCTATTAGAACCATCAGGATCAAACCCTTTAAGGATATATGCTGTCTTATTTTCTTTTACATAAACGAAAAGACCTTCTACTAACTGAATAGTAGGCATTGAGTCACGGTCAGCTAATGTAGCTTGAACCGTTCTATTATCTAATGGTAGATTCGCACCTAAATCAAAACCTGAACCTACCGAAATACCTTTACCAAAAAATTCTGCCATAATTAGTTAAAGTTTACATAGTAAGTACTAGGTTGTGTCATCTTACCAGATAAATATACTGTGTAATTAACAGCTTGACCATCTAAACCAGTAACCGAAACTGTACTAGTTGCATATGAACTAGTTACATCAAAGTTGTTACTGTCTTTAATATTTGAAACTGTCCATCCTGCTGGAGCTGCAAAACAGATATATTGTTCAGAAATAGGACCAGAAACTTTAATAGTTTTCTTTGCAGAAACTGTTTTAGTCATTCCTTTAATAACCTCTTCTGTAATTGCATTTGTAGAAACTAAACCTGAATAAGCTGCACGATAACCTGTTACAGTTGTTTTTCCAGAATCTACACTTCCAGCAGCAAGTGGAGTTTGATAATTATTTCCTTTTGAATCTTTAGGTTGAGGACCTTCAGCATAAGCTGCACGATAGTAGTAATCCATTGCACCAGCTACTACTTTCTCTGGCAAAGATTCTACTTTACTTGAACTATATAGAATCTTAGAAGCTTCCATATCCTGTGCACCAGCTCTATTGTTTTGTTTTTTTCCTGCTAGAGTAATCGCACCTGCATTAAAACTTACATTAAAGTTTGCCGCAGTAGGAGCATTTGCTCCAATTTCCTGAACATTCTGATAACTCTTTAAAGAGATACTTGCAGAAGGAGCAGTAAATGTGGGATTAACTGTTGGGAAGATAAGAGTATCAAAGATTTCATCATAACTCTTACCTGTAAGTTGTGCTACAGTTGTACCTGCATCGATACCTCCAAGTTTCTCCACAGTTGCTACTGTAGGATCTAATGAAGACTCATAGGAACCACTTGCTGTAGGATCTAAACTATCAAGTTTAGCTTTATCTTCTTTTGACATTAAACCATCGACTAAAGAACTTGCTTTTGCAAAGTCTAAATTCGAAGTGGTTGAATCTGTGTATGTAATCACAATGCCGTTAGCATTCTCATTTAAGGTTACATTAGCTACTTTCTTGCTAGAATCACCTCCATACTCGGAGCCATTCAGCATAATTTTATGAGTATCTGTTGTAAAGAAAATACCATTAGCATGGGTTACAGGATTATAAGCAGAACTAAGTCCTCTATAAAATTTTATAACACTTGCCATTGTTTAAAATTTAATTAATAACATCATTTCACACCATAGACGATGTATCTTCAATAAGCTTTTCTAAATTCTGTTTAATATCATCTACCTCAGCTTTTGTGTAATAGTTAGATAGATCTACAGTTATAGTGCCACTTCCCCATTTCTCCCACAGATATGTATCTAACATAGTTTCGGCTTTAACCACTATATATTCCTCATATAAGTCATTAACTCCAGTTTGGGAAGCAGGGACTAACCAAATTATGTTTTGTTTTTCTTTTGTAGGCTCTCCAAGAGCTTCAAAATTATCAACAATTTTAATTGAAAATCCTGAAGCATTGGTTAAATTAGCAAAAGCTTCGGCAAATTTAGATTGATCTAAAGCAGTTCCTCCAGCTTCTTTATATGCATGATATACAGCATTTAAATGATCGAAATCAGCTTTATTTTTGGTATCAACCCAAATCATTTGTTCAGCATTCTTGTAGGCTTCTTGAATGTCTGCATCATCTAAATGAGAATTTCTAAAAGTGACAGGATCTTCTGGACCAACATGCACAGCATGTTCTCCAGTAAATCCTCTAGGTATATAAAAATCCCAAATAGGATCTTTAATTGTACCTACATTTTCAATTTTAGGATCTTCCCCTGGTTGTAGCATTTCTACCTTACCAGCGGTAAGAGTAGTGGCTGCTTTGCCTTTAGTAATTATAGTTGATGGGATTCAGCGATCATATATGATATTTCCGTTCTCATCTTTAATTGGATTTCCATTTTCATCTGGTGTTCATGTATAATGCCCAGATGAAAGCGTTACCTTAAGATGAGCATCATCGGTAATATCTACATCATCAATACTGACTCCTCGTAGATAGTCCATATAACAAAGAACTGTCCATTGACTAGGTAGTTCTCCATCATATCCTCATTTAATTGTATCATCTGTAAAATCTCGATACAATTTTAATTGTTTACCTTTAGGGCCTTGTTCTCCAGTGTCACCTTTGTCACCTTTGTCACCTTTAATGCCCTGAACTCCTTGTTGACCTCTAGGAATAGTAAATCTGAAAGCAGCTTCAGAAGCGGTTCCAACATTTATGATAGAAGCTTGAGAACCAGGATCTCCAGTAATAACAGAATCTACTCTGATAGTTGCCGCAGTTCCAGCAGGTCCTCTATCACCTCGATCTCCCTTATCACCTTTATTTCCTTTTTCTCCTTGAATTCCTTGAACTCCTTTATCACCTTTATCACCTTTATCGCCCTTTTCACCTTTCTCACCCTGAAATCCACGGATGCCTTGGTCTCCTTTATCCCCTTTATCACCTTTATTTCCTTGGTCTCCTTTATCCCCTTTATCACCTTTATCACCTTTCTCTCCTTTTACATACATGGGAGGAATAGTTTGAGAGGGGGCTTCTTCTAAGACCCAAGTAATAAATCCAGTAGACTCATTGTACTCAGGCACGTACACCTGGCCATTTTCACCAGTTGCACCAGTAGTACCCGAAAATACAAATTCCCAGAAGGGTGAGTCTACACCAGTTGGTTTAGTAGAATCCTCAGGATCATTATAAAGTAGTTTTGGCTCAGATAGACTACTAGACAAGTGACTCTTATGGCAAGCTAATAAAGTTCCTCTATAAGCTACAAAATCTTGGATATAACTATCATTATAATAGTTAATTCCTGGTGCTCATCCTTGAGCAAAGTTAAAAGATTTTCCCCTATAAAAGTCCCTTGAATTAGATACTCCATAATATTCTCTTGAATTCTGAAGGTCAATATCTGGTTGTATATTGATTTTTTTCATAGTTTATTATACTGTAGCAATTTTTTGAGTTATAGAAGTAATTTCTTTATTAGCATCTAGTTGATATGAGCTTGGATTAAGAATATATAAGTAATTCCCCTTATATACATGTTTGCCATTTACTATAGTTGTACGACTACTAGGACTAAACAAATACTCCAATGATGATATACTTGGAATAGTAGCATAAGTTACTCAGGCTTGTCCTTCACCAACAGGAGCAGAAATTCTCGCATAATTATATGGTTCATCAAAATAGATTTTGGCAGAACCATCTACAGCAGAATTGAATATTATTCCCTTATATCATTTGTCAGGATCTAAAACTCCATATTCAGAAGCAATTCTTAAATGTGCATCTCCACTACTATCATTCCTTATAATTGCATTTAAACTATATATATTTGTATCATCCAAAGTTAAATTAGTTATAGCATATTCTTGAATTGTATTGCCAGAAAGATGCACATTTTCAATGGATAAATCTGCTAAAGATGCATTTCCATTATCATAGAATCTAATTTTTCCTGCAGCCATATGTCCAGCTCCAGTTCTAAAATTAAATAGTATATTTGGAGTAAATACGCCTCCTGTAGGAGTTTCTGGATTAAAATTCTGGTATTGAGTAGATACTTGCCCACTAGAATCAATCCCTTGCTGACTAAACATATAGTCTCCATTAAATACAGCAGAACCAATAAGACCATTAGCAATGATTCCGATTTTAGTATATAATGCTTCAAATGCATCCAATTTAACTCAACTATTACTTGTATCAGTACTTGGAGATTCATTACTATGTAATGTTCCTTGCCATGTTCCCACTATATTTAATACATAATAGTTAGCATCATTAGAATCATATACATAAGGAGTTTTATCTACAGTTCCTTGATATACTGTATTAACATTATAAATACCTTCAGGATAAATTATTTGTCCTTTAGAACCGTTCTCTCCATTTAACCCATTAGTTCCACTTAATTTAGTGGGAGTACTCCAGCTACCTTCAATTGTGCCAACTTTATCAGTATTACTTGTATAATTTACTCTGGCTTGAATAAACCAAATATAAGGAGTCTCTTCAGTAGGAGTTGGAACTGCTAAATTCCAACCTGTTGGTTGTCTTGTTGTTCCAGGAGTACTTGTTCCTTCATAAGTTGTTGTAGTTCCCAAACAGTAACGAACTTCGATACCAATTCCAGGTAAACCATCAACTCCGTCTTTACCTGCAGGACCAGGATCACCAGTAACTCCAGGTTCTCCTTTTATTTTAGTTCATTTATAGTCAGAAGGATCATCACTATCATTTATATTATAATCTACATAAATTCCAATTCAAGAACCTGGATCTTCTCCATTGTTACCTGTAAAGGTTACACCTCCGTCATTAGAGTATTTAATATGTAGATAACTTGTTTTTCCATCTGCTCCATTAGTACCTGGGATACCTTGGTCTCCTTTTTCTCCTTGGATTCCTTCAAATCTTGCCCAAGTATAGTCAGAAGGATCTGTACTATCTGCTTGAGTAAAATCTACATAAGTTCCAATATATGTACTTGGAGTTTCAGTCATTTGACTTGAAGAAGTGGGGTTAGCAACAGCAGAATATTTAATATGGAAATACGTAGTTTTTCCATCTTCTCCTGGAGTTCCAGGAATTCCATCTGTGCCGTTAGTTCCATTTTCTCCACTTATAACAACTGGAGTAGTTCAGTTTGTATTTAAAGTATCATCAGGATTAATAGTTGCTGTAGTCATCCAAAGATATCCATCTTTAGATTTTTCAGGAGGAACTACAGATCATCCTGAAGGAGTTCTTACTGTTGCATTTAATGTAGGAGGATTTGAATTACTTGTATTTACAGCAAATCTAAATTCTGTAAATTTACCATCTTGAGCTTGGCCATCTCTACCATTAACTGGTATCACTTCTGACCATTCAGTTACAAGTCCTGTTTCTCCATTAACTGTTCCAATGCATTGCCACCAGCTTCCACTAGTTGTGGGATAATCTTCCCATCCAGATGGACTAGGACTATTTCCTGTGGGTTTTGATGGTTTACTATCACTTAATTTATAAACATAAGTTTTCCAACTTGGTATTATTGCATCCTGTCCTTTTTCTCCTGTCATTTGAACAGGATCTGACCATTCTCCAATAAGAGTAGAATCTCTAAAAGATGCAGTAATTGACCATATAATTTCAGAAGATGTGTGGATTGGAACTGTTGTACTTCATGCAGATCCAGGATTTGTGTTAGTTTTATTTACAACAGGAGGAGTGTTAACACTACTACTTTTTGCATACATTAACTTAATACTTAATCCATCTTGGCCATTGGAACCATCTGTTCCATTTTGTCCGTTTGTCCCATCCTTACCATCTTGACCGTCTTTTCCATCAGCTCCTTTAGGTAATCCAAAACTAAATTTAAACACATCTCCCTCTAAAACTACATTAGCATTAGCTTGAGTTGTTGAAGAAACACTTGCTACTTCTGCATCAAAATTAGGGATTTCTCCGCTACCTCCAGAAATAGTTTTTCATTCTGTATCATAATCTGTATTAGATTTTTTAACCAAAGCTTGACCAGTAGTACCTCCTGGAATAATACCAGCTCCAGGATCGCCCTTATCACCTTTAGGACCAGTAACTGAATCACCTTTGTCACCCTTATCACCTTTATCCCCCTTTGGACCTATTGGGCCCTGTTCTCCAGGATCTCCTTTAGGACCAATGTCTCCTTTATCACCTTTTTGCCCTTTGCCATTTGTTCCCATGACAAATTTCCAAAAGATGTTAGGATGAATACCAACAATAATATCGTTTTCAATTATAGGTACAGGCTCATTGGATTCTGATGAAATATGACTTCGTGTACAATACAATAAGCACCCTTCATATGATACAAAATCAATAATGTTTTCATCATTGAAATATCGTGTATTAAGATCCCATGTAGACATCTTAAAAGAAGTTCCTGTATAAAAATCACGAGAACTTCTTAATTTATAGTATTCATCTGAAAGTGCCTTCTCCATAAAAGGATCCATATTATATTTCTTCATAGTATTGTATTATTTTAATTATTTCATCACTAGAAGGATTCCCATTCTCGATATAATCAATGGCATTAACTAATTCATTCATTGTAAATAATGTTTTAGTATTAAATTCATAGCCAATGTTTAAATTTAACAATTCATTCGAGAATAACCTATATAGTGTATTATATAGAATTTCCACAGCCGCAATCGTTATTAGAATTATTTAATAAATCTCCGCATAATGAATCACAAGAAGACATACTATCTAACACCCTCTGAGCCTCAGTTAGATTCCCTATATCCTTTAAATAGTCAAAAACATACATTGCACTTAAAAGAAAATCCCTTCTATTTCTCAGAGTATTGTCTGTGTCGCATTTATCATAACTACAATGTTTGCAGTTAATAAGTAATAATTGCCGTTGTAAATATACTAAACATCTTTGCAATTTACAAACACTGAATATCTTTTTTATAGGGCAATAGAAAGTTTGTGATGCGCCATTATTGTGAACTATTTTGTATGCATCTATATAGTTATCAAGTACAATACTGTTTTTTATCACCTCTTCATATGAATGCTCATCATCATCTTCAAACTTGCATTTATATAAAGTTTTTCCATCAAAAAATAGTTCATTACTAAGATTATTATAGGTAGTTTCTCCTATTTTAAAATAATCTAAAGTAGGAATTACTAATTTATAATAACAGTAAGTGCCATCTTTATCAAGAATGAATTCAGAGGAAAATCTCGAAAGTAATTGACCTCTCTTAACTACCTCTCTTCTCATTCTGATTGTTTTATCAATTGGAATTTCAGTTTCATTATAACTTAGGAAGTCTAACATGATAAAGTTTATCATGTCATCTCCTAAGCTATAATAATCACTGTTATCAATTGCAATTAATTTACAATCAGGTCTGACAATCGTCTGAATAATTAAACGTTTATCCATTATTCAACTTGTTTTATTTTATCATTATAAGGATTGTTATCGAACATTTGTGCAACTTGAGCTTGCAATTGTTGCTTTTTAACTTCAATAGATTGGTCCTGATAATCTTTATCATTCTTAATCTTTTCATGGTCAAGGGCAACTCTCTGTTGCTCAATTTCAATTTTAGCCTGCTCCATTTGGCTAGCTTGATTTTGTAATTGAGATAATTGAGACTGCATTTCTTTATTTTGTTTCAGTAGCTCTTGTGCCTGCTGTTCTGTTTGTTGTAGCTGCTGTTGAAGTTGCTGAACAATAGATTCCTCTTCTTTCTTCATCTTCATAGACTGCTCAACATAGCGTTTAAGTTCAGTCATATTTTTTGCAGCTACAATATTAACAATCATTTCGGGATCAGAATAACCTGCTTTAACTAACTCTGTACTTAAAGCCTTTATAGTTTCTCTATCCTTAAATGTTGCTGTACTATCCTCAATATGAACATCAAAGTCTGTTACAGTATAATGTTCAGGAAGTGCTGAAAATATTTGAGAGTATCGATCTCCCAAAATAATAACTCCCTGTAGGCCATTTGGATATACTAATTTAGCAAGATTCAGTAAATCATAGTTTACTTCTTTATAGACAGTATCCATGCAATCAAAATACTGCTTAGTTAAAAGGCCAGAAGTTGTAACTCCTAATTTAACATTACTAACAGCATCTCGTTGTTCATATTGTGCAAGCATTTCTGGAAGTACTCCTGTGATAGAGGAGGCTTGCTGTTCAATAGATTGAATGGCTAATTGTATAGCCTGAATACTTTGTGCTTTAACAGTATCATCAAATCCATTGAATATTGTATTTAATGGTTGTCCATCTTGAGAAGAGTCAAGAATTCCAACACCATTTTTCTTATAAGCTAACCATTTTTGGATTCTCTCTGGCATGCTAACACCAAGAGCAGTTGGAAGGTTAGCTAAGTCTAACCAATCACCCACTGTGCCAGAAGAAGCAATTAAGTTATCCCTATAAAAAAGTAATAGGTCATATTTATCTTGGAGATTCATAGTATTTAGTACTAAACTAAAAGGATCTCCATTATGATCCAAGAAAAACATTCCATTTACAGATAACCTACATTTACTTGGATAGTCAGAAGATCTTACTACATTTTCTACTTCTCCTCTAGTAATGTAAATCTCATTTCCAATTTTAACTCCTTCATGTCTTGTTAAATATCCAGTTTTTTCATCTACTTCAAGCCACTCCACCTCATAAACTGTAATTAAATGAGGATTATAATTTGATAATAGAGCCTCATCTCCTGGCATTGCAGGATACGCTTCAAGACCTCCTAAAATACCTGGAGTTAAGTCAGGTCTAGGTAATCCATCAGGAGGAATAGCAGAGGTTCTTACTAAATAGGTTGTTGTTCTAACATCCCCCATTTTTGGAGCCTCTTTTAGTTTAGCAACCGCCTCAGTAGTTAATTCACTGCGATATTCATTCAAAATCATTTCTCTTGTCATCATCTTACGAATAACTACTCGTCTAGAATCTGCAAGATAAGGAGAATTTGGATTTCTTTCTATAAATGTATTTAAAGTATTTAAAGCTTCAAAATTAATATTTTCTCCACTTTCAGTAGGCCTTGTTCTGTAATAACAAGTTCCACTAATAAGCAGATCTGTAAATAAGAGTCTCATCTTATTTTTCATATCAATATTCCTTGATTGCTTTAAATAGCGCAATATATTTTGAGCAGCTATTTCATAATCTGAAATAAATGTTCTATCTAAATTATCCTGAATAGTTTTTAGTTCCTTTTCTATAAAAGGATCATTAACAACCTCTTTATTGTCTAATAATATAGAAATTATATTATTTTGTAAATATTGATGTAACTTTTCATATAATGCCTGATCAATCTTTAATTGTTTTTCTCGCATTATATTTGTTACTGTTAACGAGTCCTTACAGGAAATTTTTAAATCTGGTTCTAGCTCAAGATACTTTCCAACTAAAACATCAATATGTTTTTTAATTAGCGGAGTGAAATTTACTGCTGTTGGAGTACCTACTCCATAATTAAATTCAAGACTTTTAAATTGATCAGCATCTCGATGACAATGATAGTACTGATAGGCCTTTCTTAACCTAACTTTTTCATATACTAATTCATTAATAGCATCATCTATTAATTGGATTTCTGTCTTGTTCATTCTAGTACAATATAATAAGTATCATCGTTACCAGTATCTACCATCATTCCTTTGTAATACTTAGCACGATCGATTTGTCGTTGTCTTAAATCTCTTAGTAAGTAATCAAGAAAACCATCTTCACTTCCTTGATAAGAAAAATACATTGGAGCTTCATGTTGATTTAAATCCAGCTTTAAAGTATAAGAATCCTCATCATGCAATATATCTAAATTACCAATATATTCAGAGCATAAAGCTTCCCTTATCACATTTCGTATTTTATCTTCTAAATTATTCATCGCCAATAACTCCAAATTGTTTATAACCTTTTGAGTTAATAAATCATCCAAAATCTTTCCATTCTTTTTCTACACTATGTGCAGGCTTTGGATTAAAGCCCATTAGTTCCTCATCAGCAATTTCTGCCATACTCATAGCTGCAACAATATCATATTTTCTCTTATTTTCATAAGAATAGTTTAATAGTTGTTCCAGAATCATATCAGAATCTATTGTATAACAATAATCGTTTATATAAGTATTAATAAGTTCCAATCCATGCTTGATAATAGTTTCTGTAGCAGGGACTCCAATCATTTGTGAATTACCTCTCTTAATATCACTTAGACTAGATTTTGGACGCTTCATAAAAAGATTATCTTTTTTCTTACTTTTAAAATATGTTATGATACTAATCTTAGAATGTTCTAGCATAGCCTTACAGTTATACCAAGCTAACAACTTCATAGCAGTATCATAAGCAGTTCTTATATCTCTTGGCCTTTCTTTATAAATCGCAACATACTTAGGCTCTTGAGTTCCATATGCGCGTTTTTTAATTACAATGCAAAAATCAGATACATCTTTCTGTGTAGCTGAATCTTCTGTACCTTGGTCAATAGAGTCAATTCCTGCAACATATAGATTCTTAAATGGATCTTTCCCCTCTAATTGTGGCTCCTCATAAATTAAAATATTACTATCACTTTTATCAAAAACCTTAACTTTAGATAGATTATCATCTGCAGTTTTATCTCAAATTAATGCCACTCTCCTGGGCTTAATCCCCATTTTATGAATTCTAATTTGAGTAATTCTGTTAGAAAGTTCCACTGAATCAAAAATATTATCACCTTGTCGCAGTAGAGCTTCTTCAGGAGTAAAGCAAAATTCAGAGCAGTACTCAAGAAGAGATTGACCTGATTTTTTTCTTCTTTGATCTTCGTAATATGCCTTAGCCTTAGATATATTTGTAACTCCACGATTATCTGTGAAGTCTGAGCCCAGCATAAACGTATAAGCAGGAATAAAAAATCCTGTAAATTGGACTGTGCCATCAGAGGAATAATTATTCTTATAAGGTAAAATTCCAAAGGCTTCTGGATCATTAAACATTTCTGCCAATCCTGCTAAAGCCGCTCCATGGTCACCTCCTGTACCCCATCCAATCTTAATCCCACGTCTAACACCTCCAATTTCCACTAGTGCAGTTCCTTGTGTCCATGAAGTTCTTGATACAGGATTTGATCCAAATTCTTCAAACATTAATCGATCACAACGATCTCCTCGAACTTTACGAGGATTATCTGCAGGAATACCTTCAATTTCACTAAATCTTCCTGATTCTACACCCTCTTTGTCTAACTTTGATGCACGTTTTTGTTTAATATTATCGATTTTCTGACGTACACGTTTCATACCTCCGTCAGTATTGTTATTTAATCAGTTAAGTTGATACCAGCATTTATCTAGTACAGCATCAACATAAGTTTCAGAATGTGCAGTATACACAGTTCTAAATTTTCTGGTTGTAATAAAAGGCCGTACACCCAAACATGCGCCTATTTCTGAAAAACCCACAGCCCTTGCTTTAAGTGCTACTACATCCTTTTTTAAATATTCACAAATCTCTATATAATGGAAGAATTCGTATTGTTTAGATGTAAAGAAAGGGAAGGACTCCTCTGAACCAGCACCAGCTTTCTTTTTATCGTTAACAATTCCCATTCTATAGAAATTTAAAAAAAAATAGTGAT
>UMIJ01018950.1_pt1 | contig 26886 bp, 31 predicted proteins | sample 1965741 | NCBI WGS metagenome assembly UMIJ01 (sample SAMEA4836121, study PRJEB28245) | human gut metagenome | biome: gut microbiome; material: fecal sample | place: Denmark | collected 2008
TTTTTCTCTTTACGGAGTTACAGCAAAGCCGACAGTTTGCTATATATGTCCGCCTTTTGTTTCACGCTCTATCCGCACTGTCATCTATTATCGAACACTTGCCCCTCGTCAGTCTGCCCTTTCCCGGAAAAAGCAACACCCAACTTGCATATAGACGTGAGTTACCGCATACCACAAAAGCCTAAATCTGTAAACGGTAAAATGAACGCGCAAGCGCGCCGTTGACAGATTTATTTTTTGTGGTTCTTTAAGTTTCGCGAAAGGGCATCCTAACGAGGTTCAAGCGTTCTTTGATAATTGAAGAAAGACAGCGCAGAAAGGAGGTAAAAGAAACAAAAGGCTAAAGAGCATTTGCTCAGGACAAGCCTTCAAGGTTCAAGCGCTTAAGACCGGCAAGGCGGGTTTACATAGATACATCACATCGTGAAAGGTGGTGATGTTGAAATGTTCAAGGCAATAAAAAAAGCTGTCCAGTATATACTGAACAGCTTTGCCAAAAAGATTACTTTCAAAATCGAAATACTTCTAAAGTAATCTAAATAGGTTGTAATAGCAAGCAACCTTGCTACACTTGCTATTATAGCCGTTCAAAATTTATTTGTCAAGAAAAGAAGGAGTAAAACAATGAAATATCAAATGATTGTTAAAATTACGGACCCCGATACACCTAAAGGAATGTTTTCCGAGCTTACATTTAATTTTAACTGTTATTTAAGTTACGACCCCAAGCAATATGGCAATGGTTATTATTTAAGAATTGAGAATAAAGGATATGAACCTTTCGATTTCGATTTACGATATGACCGCTCTTTCAATAGTAACAAACCTGAAGAATGGCTAAAATCTTGGGCTAATAACTATTGGAGTGGCAAAAATGGCGCTTGGAAAATTAAAAGACTCCTAATTAAAAAAATAGATTGAATAAAGCCCCGTAAGGGGCTTTATTTTTTTATGGGAAAACGTCCAATTCGTTCCAAGAAGGAACAGGGATTTGATTTTTTAAGAAGGGGACAAAATCTGTTATAAATTTGCCGTAATAAGGCTTACGGTAGAAATGATAGGTGCGTTTTGGAATTTCACAAACATCAAAGGCTATCTTTCTTGCACCTCGTTTAAAGGCTTTGCCTACAACTTCGGTGTTTTTGTCTGCAACCTTAACCGTCATTGTTATAGAAGCTTCTACGGAAGATATATTCGGGAAAATAAGCGAACGAGAAATAAACCAAGTCTCGTCAGCAGACCTTTTAACATTCAAGTCTAACTGGTCATAATATTGTGTAGCTATAACAAGCGTTATTTTCTCTTTACGAATAAAGTTAAAAAAAGCACTATCAGCTTCAGACCAGTTTTTAAAATTTCTTGCAGGCCATATAGTAGAGGCTTCATCAAGCAAGATTACACTACCGGGTTCAAACGCATTGTTATAAAGCCAATTACGGTCAACATCATATATTGAAAGTCCGAATTTTAAATCCTTACGGCACATAGGTATTTTATATGTATCTTTATACGGATACTGACAATAAACTCGCCTACCCTGCTTTAAAGCTTCTTCAGCTATAAGAGCCATAACCGAAGACTTACCACTTCCGCGGTCTCCTACTATTGAAAGACAGCTATAATCAAGAGCGTTTCTTTTCAATTTTCGATTAACAAATTCAAAAAACATCAGTAACGCCCCCAAAGAATATAACAGAATATATTAACAGCAGATGTTATAACAAAAACACCTAAAACCATATAAAACAATGGAGAAAATGAAAGAACTTGTAATATAAGTTTAAAAAAAAGATTTGAGATTGAATTAAAAATATCCATAAACGCACCTATCTATATATTTAACGGCTTCTTCTTCTACGTCTACCACCGGCAGAAGATACGCCCTTAATGCCAAGGCGACGAACAATGCCAATTGCAAACATAATAACAGAAGCGGCAAGAGCTATAAGAACCGGTACATAAAGCAAGGGATTCGACATTATAGTCTGAGCACAATCGCCAAACACCGCCCATATAGCGCCCATAATTTCCGTAAGGACAGAGAAAACATTAGTAGTTGTCATATTAAACCTCCTTTCTTACTTTATCGCGCGCGCGGCAAAGCCGCCGCGCAGCGGTTAACTACGCCTACCTTTAAGTCCAAACTTACGAACGACTTTAAGGCCTACACCTATAGCACCACATACAATAGCAAAACCAACACTCCAAAGAAGAAGCGGATTACTTGCTATGGTATCAACAAGATTGCCGAAAATAGACCATATGAACGCCAACGCAGCCTTTATCTGACCAATTAAGTCAGTAACGGAAGCAATGGCAACACCGGCAGAACCGGCACCATCGAGAAACAGCATACATTTACTCCTTTCTTTAAAATTTTATATGTTAAATTAAATTACATATAATCAAAGTTTTTCTTCACCAAAATTAACCTCAAAATCATCGAATTTTCTATGTTTCCATTCTTTAAAACTCTTACTGTTAGAATTGAAATAAGTTACACCGTTAATATTAACACTATGACTATAGGGGTAATTCTTGAAATAATTTTCTGCCATACCTTTATATCTATCATACATTTCGTGCTTATGTTGTAAGGCTTCTTGTTCTTCAACTATTTTTTCATAAGCGGCTTGTGCGGCTTCGTCCTCTTTTTCTTTTTGCTTCTTGCGCTTTAATAACACGTCATAAGCTGTGTAAATAAAACCATTCTTTGAAAAGCGAGAATAAACGTTATTCGGGTTCGGATACTTCTCTAAATAGCTTTTTGAATAAGACTTACCAAACACAGAAGGAGATATAGAGATAATAAGCAAACCAAAAAGAAGAACAAGAGAAAGAGTTAAAAATATAATTGTTACAGTAAAAAGGAGCGGATTACTCTCGATAGTGTCCCACAAATAAGCAAAGACAGTAAACAGCCAAGTATATGCAGCTTTTAAGTTTTTTAAAACGCCGTCAATTATGACCATTTAAAACACCCACTTAAAAAGAATAAGAGTTACAACACTAAATACAAAAGCACCGATTAACAACAAGACCCACCAAGGAAGATTACTAAGAAAAGTATTTATCATACCCGAAAGAAACTTTGAAACAGCATTAAAATAATAAATAGTTTCTACACCGTTACATTCCATTTAAACACCACCTTAGCCACGCCGGCCAAATAGAGCAAGTACGGCACCGAGAATAGGAACACCGACAGCACAACCTATAATAACAAGAGTTATGGGATTACCGGTAAGGATTCCAACAACACTTGTAAAGGTTTCGCTAAGCGTTGTAAACAAAGAACTTGCAGTAAATTCCAAGGTCATATAATCACCCCCCTCGTTTGAATATTTTGAAGAATGCATTTAATATTAAATATACTAAAAACAAACCAACAACGGTAAATATAAAAGCAAATATATAATACAGAAACTCTAAGCCAAGAGGCGGAGCTCCGAAAAATTCAACAATAAATTCATACATTCTTAATACAACTCCTAATACCAAACACAAACATTACACAAAACGAAAGACAAAGAAGTATAACAACAAATTTTTGGTAATTCGAGAAATTATATATTACATTTCCCCTATCGCTTTGTTCATCAGTAAATTGAACATTAGTATTGTAAATTTTACTAACGGTCAAATCATAATAGCTACCCCAATTTCCGGAGTTACTATAATATTGAAACGTAGAAAATCCACTCGCTCTAACATCATAAGAAGTACCATTTTCAAGCACGAATTGCCCCGAAATGCTTGATGATTGTATATTCATTACGTTAGAACCACTACCGGAAAAGCCTATATATTCATACTGATAGTTACGAGGAAGAATTATAGAGCCTTTTCCTAAATTTGTCTGACATTCAATGAAACAACCGGCAGACTGCTTTAGGTATGCCGGATATTGTTTTCCATATTCGGCGGCATAAGTAGGGAAGCACAACGATACGATGAATAGCAAAATGAATATTACGGAAGATATTAAACATTTTATTTTGTTTCCTTTCATTAGTCCTTTTTACCTTTCAAAAATGAAATAATCAAACTTAATACTACAGGAATGATAAACCATACAAGAAGCGGCATTCCGAGAATATCACAATCAATCAATATCTTAAAAAGATTGTTAATAGCAGATACTATAAATTCCATTATGACGAAGCCTCCCGACCGAGCACCTTATATAATACACACACTATAATCAACGCACTTGCGGCTACAATGGCAAAAGTGGGAAGTGCCGAAACAACACTTACAAGGAACTTAACGCAAGCTACGAGAATATCACCAATATTTACTAAAATATCAAATATAAGGGTTATACATTGCCCAATGAAAACGAAAAAGTCTTTTACATACCAAAATATAATTTTCAACGCCCTACCACCTTTCTAACAACAAGAAGTACAAGGGCGAAAGTAAGAACGGCGGTTAAAATAGGAACAGCAGTTAATACTCCACTTACAATAGACGAACCATTTTTAATATAAGAAGAAACAGATTCAGCCGAATTGTCAATCTGAGCGACAAAATCCTTGATTTGTTGTAGCCAACCGTTTACAGTTTCTTTGAATTGCTCTATCTTAGAAGCAAACGGATTAGTATAAACAGGCTTTCCGTCTGCTCCAACGGGTACACCGTCTTTATCCAAAGTAACGGGGTGCTGAAAATATAACAGATAATTTTTGAGCATTTCGAAAAATTCGCCAATAGAATCGCCAAGATCGATAAACCATTGTTTTAGATTGTTAAATTTTTCTGTAAGATTATCTTTTAAGTCGGTGAAAAAGCCACTTATACGGTCACCGAGAGAATTAAAAAATTCGGATATATTATCTGATAAGTTAGTAAAAAAACTGCCTATACGGTCACCTAAAGCCGTAAATTTTTCTAATATCTTACCGAGCCAACCGGGGTTATCGGTATTGTCATTAAACCCAATATTTTTTGATAACAAAAAGCCTGCATTTTGACCTGCCGCACCGTAGCCATAACCTTCACCGATTGAGCATTCAATACGTATTGAAGTATCAGAAGTTGCAAAATCCGGCGCTTTAAAATTTATTGAAATCTTTTTCGCTCCGGTGCCATTGATTGTATCGGAATAAATCAATGTACTATTCAAATAGACTTCAATTTTAGTTTTCGCATTAAAATTAACACCTGTCGCAAAACTCAATTGATATTCGTGCCCGGCTATTAGTGACGGACTTTGAAAAGCAGATATGATTTTTGTAGCACCTTGCGGCCAAAAACCCGAATAATTAACAGGCTTATAGTAATTACATTGAATACCATTGCTTTTTAACGATTCGGTAGTAAAAGTGAAATAATCAGTAGTTGTTCCACCGGCGCTATTGTTAGTTTGCCGACCGAGCAAAACGCTAAAATCGTCAGCGTGTAAATCGTCTGCATAAACGGAAAAGGGGCAGAACGAAAGAAGAAAACAAGAAAGCAAGAATATACTTACTAATCTTTTCAATTTCATTTCTACTTTCATTCTGCCCACCGCCTTAATCTTTAAAATATGCCACCTACGGACGATACAAGGCTTTTGCCGTCTTTTTTAATATCAACAAGCTGAGGTTTGCTCCTAAAACCGTGTATCTCATAAACAAAGTCATATTCAGTACCAAATTTATAAGATACAGAAGCAAGCGGCGAATCGTGCTTAATAAATACTTTATCTACCATTTCGCCGTTAACATTGTCTTGATGATAAGAGACAAAAATTTGTTTACCTTTAATCTCCTTACCGTCTGTAGCTTCAAAATCAAGGTCACGTGTTCCTAATACTTTTGCTAACATTTTAATCAACCTTTCTGCCACTTATAGTGGGCTTTTATAATATTTGTAAGCGAGTTTCGCTTATCACATTTTTTATTATAAGCGAAAACAGCTTAAATGTCAATAAGCTATTTTCGCTTATATTAAAATATTTTTAACAATTTGAAAGGATTATAAAAAAATGGAATTACAAAACAGATTAAAAGACTTACGAGAAGATGAAGACAAAAGTCAAACAGAAGTAGCAAATTATCTTTCAATACATCAAACAACACTTTCAAAATATGAAAAAGGAACAACAGACATTCCCACATCAATACTATGTAAACTTGCCGACTACTACAGAACATCTACCGACTATATTTTGATGAGAACATACGAAAAGAGACCATATAAGAAATAAAAAAGGAGTGATAAAATGTCAGAAGCTGGTATATTGTTAATAATAATCACTTTTACTATATCAATAATTACAGCAGTTATAAAAAGAAGATAAAACTATTAACAATCACAATAAACCAATAGCACATTGCATTTATTTTGTATAATTATCAATTTCAAAAAACCTAAGATCTTTAGCACCTGCTCCGGTTGAAGTAACTAAAAGCAACGCTATAAATCGAAAAATGGGATTAAGTCAAACACTGCGATTTAATCCCATTTACTTCATCTTTTTAATTACAGCTTCAGCTTATATCCGCTGCATTTCTGTTCTAACATGGCTTTAATCACATCTACAGCATAAGCCGCAGCTTCTACCGGCGGCATACCGAATCTGCTTATATTTGAAATTACCGTATAATCGCTTTCGCTCATTTCCGGATGAGGTTTGTATGCAATATATGCACTCATACTTTCATCTGTAAGAAGTCCCGGTCTTTCTCCTATAAGCACGCAAACAACCTTTGCATTTAGCAAAGGGCCTATTTCACGGGCTGTATTTACTCTGCAATACCGTACAAAGAACGGCTTTCCAACACTTATGCCTTCTTCTTCAAGTCCGAGATGCAGTATCGGTAACATATTTGGAACGTTTGCTTTTATTGACGGTGCAGACAACCCATCACCGCAATAAATTTGAACATCAGCACCGTATGTCGCGTTTTTTAGCAGAAAGTCTTTAGTTCCTTTGTCAAACAATCTTCCGTAATCAGGACGTGTTAACATCTCATATTTATCGTGACATTTTGTCCTTACTTCAAAAACACCGAGATCATCTAAGGTTTCTTTGCTGACTTCACTCATAACTGAATCGTTTGCCGCAGCATGTGCCGCCCTGAAGTCAAGATATGCTTTTGTTTTATATCTGCTGCCTGCCCTGCCTATTTCCAATCGCGCAGGCGTTGCACTTCTTAGACTGTCAAAATAATCGCCCATACCTTACACCGTCCGTTTACAGAAATATTCGCGGATTCCCCGCGTTTTTGCCAAGATGGCCGTTTTCCCAAATGCCGTACCCCTCAAGCCATTGCTTGAACTCTTCTATCGGCGATAGACCAAGCATTTCCCGTATCGCCGCGATATCATGGTAAGAGGTTGATTGGTACATAAGCATTACATCATCGCTCTGCGGAATCGACATAACATAATGACATCCCGCAGAAGCCAACATAACCAATAGTGAATCGCTGTCATTTTGATCAGCCTTCATATGATTAGTGTAGCAAATATCACAGCCCATAGGCAAACCGTGCATGTGTCCGCAAAAATTATCCTCAAGAGCGGCGCGTATCAGTTCCTTAGTATCATAAATATATTCGGGTCCTATAAAGCCTACGACTGTGTTGACAAGAAAAGGATTGTAATGACGAGCAAGGCCATAGCACCTGCTCTCCATAACAAGCTGGTCTGCGCCGTTATGAGAATTAGATGACAACTCACTTCCCTGCCCTGTCTCAAAATACATATAATTAGGACCGATTGACGTACCCTTACTTGCCATCAATTCGTTCGCTTCCGCGAGCATGTCAACATCTGTTCCGAAAGAAGTGAGAGCTTTTTCGCTTCCGGCGATTGACTGAAAACAGAGATCCATGGGTGCTCCGCTTTTTAAAGCCTTTAATTGTGTCGTGATATGGCTCAAGACGCATATTTGAGTGGGTATTTTTAAACGGCTCTTTACATCGTTAAACAGATTGAGAATATCAGTTGTGCTCTTGACATTATCAATGGCAGGGTTAAGGCCTAAAACCGCATCACCTGCGCCGTATGATAAACCCTCAAGCAGCGAAGCTGTTACGCCTTTTACATTATCGGTAGGATGATTAGGTTGTAAACGTACTGCAAATGTTCCTTTTTTGCCTATCGTCGTATTACATGTAGCCTCAATATGCAATTTGCGTGAAACGTACATCAGATCGAGATTCCCCATAAGTTTAGCCAAAGCGGCTATAACTTCGGAGGTCATACCACGGGCTTTTTTTAGAATTTCATCTCCGCTAATCATATTGTCGAGTATAGCTTCACGTAATTCACCTATTGTAAGTGATTTGATTTTGTCATATTCTTTTGTGTCAAGATCACCGAGAATTATTCTTGTTACCGCATCTTCATTTGCAGGAACAGCAGGCTCTGCCGTAATTTCTTCGACTGTTAAATCGCTCAAAACTTCTTTTGCGGCTATTCGTTCTTTGGCGTTAGCGGCAGCAATCCCTGCGAGCGAATCACCGCTTTTTTGCTCATTGGCTTTAGCCAAAACCTCTTTAATTGAAGAGAATTTATACCTGTTGCCCAAAAGTACAGTTTCTAACTTCATTTCTTTTTTCCTCCGAAAACAAGGGTTTTAACAACTACCGGTACGGCCTTATTGCCTGCAATAGGTTCACCGATATCTATATAATCGTCTGACTTACACTCGATACCGTCAAGACAAATAAAGGGATACTTTGGAGGCAACCGTCTGCGAAGACATTGCCCCAAGGCTTTTGAAAAATCTTCTTTAAGAATCACAACTAATGTTGTATTGTTATTAATCAATTCTTTACAAGCAGTTACTATCTTTTCAGAAAGAGTATCGACATCTTTGAATGACGGGGATTTCTCTCCTCTTATGCATATGGCGCACGCCTTATCGGATACACGCTCAAGCGATTCGATACACGGCAGATTTTTAATCGGTAATGCAACATCGGCATACTGTATGGTGCTTCCCGAAATATCCATACTGAATTGGCCTGCTCCGATAACTGTCGCCCGTATAGGATTATCAAGCTCAGTTATAACCTTGCACGGATAAGTTTCAGTGTCGTTTCTAATTTCATCGGCAAGAATAACGCCGATATCACCGTATTTAAATAAATTATCCGTTTTTTCCTGCATACATTCAGAAACACCGCCTGAAAAAGTAATGATTTCGGGGATGTATTTCCCGGATAGCAAACTATCGGTTATTAACTCGTTTTCAATAGTTTTTTCTTTACAAAAACCCAAAGCCTCTTTGATTTTTGTGGCAAGTATAGAGCAAAGCTTATGAATCGAATTTATGCTATCCGCATCATCAAAGCTTTTTATGTTTATGCCATTTGTGCGGCACAAATTTAATAACGACGATGATATAAAAACGCCATCGTCGTTACTTTTTCGTACAAGTCTGCCGCCGATATTTAAGCAACAGGTTTCCACACAACTTCCGTTTACAAATACCGAGATGTTGGTAGTGCCGCCGCCTATGTCAACATTAGCGGTACATTTTCCCTCGTTTTCGCTGATAACGTCTGCCCCGGCGCCTTTGCCGGAAAGATAAGATTCAAGCTCGCTGCCTGCCTGGGCTGCAATAAAATCGCCTGCAAATTCAGATACGGAAGAAATAACCTCCGAGGCGTTTTCTCTGCAGGCACTCTCGCCTGTAACTATAACAGCCCCGCATTTCAGCTCATCCGGTGTTACGCCGGCTTTTTTATATTGTTCTTTAATAATTGCTGTAACGGCACGGGCGTCAATTTTACCGTCGGGTAAAAGCGGTGTAAAAACAACATCACTTTTAAATAAAACCTTTTTTGATGTTATATGCACGCTCGGAACTGTACCGAAGCCCTCCGTCACACCTATGCCGATGCGGCTTATAACAAGATGAGTGGTTGTAGTGCCGATGTCTATTCCGGCACTCAGCATACTTTCCGTTTTCATATTAAGCCTCTTCGACCGCAGATAATGATTCTGCCGCCATTTCTGCTTCTATTGTTGATTTTTTTCTGCGATGAATAATAAATCTGTTGCACGGATAAGTCCATAATGTCGGAATCGTCATTCCGATAAGCTTTATAACCAGATCCCAAAGGTTGCCGGTAAGGTTGTGAGATTGTGCAAAGGTTGTCATTGCAGACCCTATCCAACCGTTGGCAAAAATTGTAAACACAACCATAATTGCATATAAAATCATACTAAGTGTCGGATTCACATCAGCTTTAAATGTAATTTTTCGATTGAGAATAAATGCAATTGCATATCCGATTGTTGTAGAAATGAGATAAGTATAAAGATAGCCTTTTGAGGTTATACCGATCATATTAAGTGCATCATTTACAACAGGCACTGAAGTAAGAACTTTAAATGCTGTATTCAGTAAAACCATATGTACAATCAACTCAACAGCAGATGAACTGCCCCCGGCAATCGAGTATTTAATAAACTTCCAAAGCTCAGCGTGTTTTTTTGACCAACGCGTAAATCCGTTATCTTTTTTAGTTTCGCTCATTTTTATCCTCCGGTAATTATAAGAATTTTGTAAGTAAAATGATTAGAATTATAATTGCAGCAATAATACCGATTGTTTTAACAATCATGGGTATGGCGGCATCGACCGTAGTCGGAGCTTTACTGGAAAGATAATCAAAAACAGGTCTTGACACTTTTTTGCCGACTAAATCTTCATATGTTCTCGAGTATGTCTTATAGCTGTCAGGTTCCTTTTCGTCAAGTATAAAACATCTGACACCACGCTTGGTTCTGTTACCGTAAGCATTAAATCCGGATGACGGGGTAAAACCGAGATCGACGTTTTTATAAGTACCGATAAAATTATTTTTATGGTCGTGACCTACATAGACTGCCATTATATCACCGCATTCTGAAAGGGCGTCGAATTCGCCGCTGTTGACATCGGGAATTGACGGCGGCTCTTTAAAAGTTCCGCCGACTCTGCATGTTTTTCCGAGTCTGTAATACTCGTGTTTATGCGTCCTGTATGCTTGAACAGCTTTTCTTTCATTCTTTTTAACTCTTCTTAGAATACAATAGTATTCCGGAAGCGGTATATGCTGGAAAACTATCGAAGGCACATATTTTCCGTTTTTCTCTTTAAGCTCATCACGTTTTGCTTTATACCAAGAAATTATTTTTTTATCAAATGCTTCATATCCGCCACCTTTTGCATCGGTGCCGCTGTCAAAAAGATACAGATTGAAAGCATCTCTGTCGGAACCGTCCGAGGCTTTAATAGGTATATTATATGTACCGCCGCCGTCTATGCCTTCGGCTTGAGTTCCTATGCAATTTGGCAGGGCTTTATATATATCGTTGAACTGGTCTTTATTGGAGATACCAACCTGCCTATCGTGATTACCGAAGGTTACGGCAAAAGGTATGTTGCGTTTTGTAACAGGTTCAAGCAAGGTGTTGATCGTTTTTGCAACAGCGTTCTCAAGTTCTTTCCCCTTTCCCTTGTACGACACTCCATATCCTTTGATTTGGTCGCCGGTATACACAACAAGATCCGGTTTTTCGTCTTCAATTGCCGCATCGAGCAAAGCCATAGTGTCAGGCGATACTTTAGGTATTTCCTGCATATCGGTAATCTGCATAATTTTAAATAGCCCGTCTTTGTTCATTCTCATAAGACATTTCTCCTACAAACACAAAAAAATAAAGGGACACGATGAGTATAAGCAATACTCATTGCGTCCCCTTTGACGTTGTATATTCAAGTACTATAAGATAGTAACACGTTAAAAGCTGATTTGTCAACCTAATTTACGTTAAATTATTGTAAAATGTCTGTATGAAGTGTTTTTTTAGTAATTCACGATTCAGCCGCAGGACCGTTTTCGGAATCTTTTTTATTTTTGTTGAGAAGCGCAAGCAGCTTTTCCTGAGCCTTTGCCCCATCGCCGAAAATTCTGCCTGCCGCATAGTCAAGAAGATATAATCCGTTAATGCTGATACCCTTATATTTCTGGCCGTATTTCTTTGCAACGTGCTTTGCTGAAAGTGCGACGGTAGAGACGGTACCTATTGCCAAAATATCACCGAAAAGATTTGACCATCTGTTTTTTCTCATTATAATCACGTAGTCCTTTCTTTTTTATAACTGCTGTTCCGATAGAGGTATTATACTACCTATATCTGTTAGGGCATCGCCGTTTAACGACTGCGGCGTTATTCCATAGTTTTGCAAAAATGCTTTTATTCGATCTTTATCGCTGTGCATTTCAAAATTGCCCAAAAAAAGCAAAATATCTCGCGAAATCATCGCGGAACACCCGCCTATAAATCCGTAATCAAACCCATTCAGCCTAACACTGCCTTTGCTGACTTTTAAAACATCGTATCCGTTATTGAGTAGGACTTTTTCTATGCCCGAGTCATCGGTTATTACGGCGTTTTCTCTTACAGGACACAGCGAACACTTTGTATAACCCTGTTTAACATCGATTATACGCAAATTTTGGGATATGGCAACACATAAAATTTGCGGCGAAACTGTTTTACTGTTGCATATAAAATCGGTCCCGATGATAACGCAGTTAAAAGGCACGTCTAATGGGTATTCGTAACCTAAATTTTCATCGGCGATAACAGCTTTACCTCCGACGGAATCAATCCACTCCCCTATCCTGCGCTGTGTCTTGCTTAAATAATACAAGCCACTGCCAAACGTCATAACTGACATATCAATATGCCCTCTCACGGGAGCTTGTAAAGCTTTTTCGGAGTCTCCAACAATAGTTTTAATACCCAAAGCGTTAAAATCGTTTATAAAGGGCTCTGCGGCGGCACCTACTATTATTTCTTTTAAATCAGAGTCGGGCAAAAACGGATTTTTTAAAAAATGCTTCATGTTAATTTATTATTGCTTCAAACGCCTGTCTTATGTTGCTTACACCGATTACTTCAATATCGACTTTTAAGTTTCCGGCAATTTTCTTTAGATTGTATTTTGGAACTATGCATTTTCCAAAGCCCAATTTTGCCGCCTCTTTAATGCGCTGTTCGCAGGAGTTTACCGCTCTTATTTCGCCGCCGAGGCCGATTTCTCCGAATGCGAGAACATCCTCCGGCACAGGCTTGTCCTTAAGACTCGAAACAATCGCCAACGCAATAGAGAGATCTGACGCAGGTTCATCAACTTTAAGTCCGCCTATAATATTTATATAGCAATCCATATTGCCGAGAAAATAGCCGGCGCGCTTTTCAAGAACGGCTATCAGCATTGACATTCTGTTATAGTCGACTCCGTTTGCCATTCTTCTCGGAGTGCCGAAGCCGGTAGGCGTTACAAGACTTTGCACCTCAGCCATTATCGGTCTTGATCCCTCCATAATGCAAGCGACGCACGAGCCCGAAGTATTTTTCGGTCGCCCGGAAATGAGCATCATCGACGGATTTTCCACCTCGTTAAGTCCGCTGTCAAGCATTTCAAAAACACCTATTTCGTTTGTGGAGCCGTATCTGTTTTTCACGGCACGCAAAATACGGTATGAAAAGTTTCGGTCGCCCTCAAAATATAAAACCGCGTCAACTATATGTTCCAAAACCTTTGGTCCTGCAATATTGCCGTCCTTATTCACATGACCAACTATTATTATGGGAATATTCAAAGTCTTTGCGGTACGCATAAACATATTTGTGGTTTCTCTTACCTGAGTTATGCTTCCCGAAGAAGAGCTGAGTTCCGCAATATTCATTGTCTGTATTGAATCTATCATAACAATATCAGGTTTTTCCGCGGAAATAAGTTCACATATATACTGTGCGTCCGTCTCGCAAAGAAGTGAAAGGTTATCGGCGGTTACCCCAAGTCTTGAGGCGCGAAGCTTTAACTGGTGTGCTGATTCCTCTCCCGAAACATATAAGATTTTAAGATTACTGTCTAAATACTGACATATCTGCAAAAGCATTGTGGATTTGCCGATACCGGGGTCGCCGCTTAAAAGGACAAGCGAGCCCTTAACCAAACCGCCGCCGAGGACGCGATTAAGTTCGTGCAGTCCCGTGTCGTATCTATGCTCGGTATCAGTAACAATATCGTTTAATTTATATACTTTTCCGTGGAAATTGTCCGAATAAGCTCTTTTTGCCGTAACGGTTTGCGGAGCTTTCACTTCCTCGTTCATTGTGTCCCACTCATGGCATCCGGGGCACTGTCCGAACCATTTTGCAGACTCATACCCGCATTTTGAACACACAAAAACCGTTTTTAACTTTGATGCCACTATTACACATCCTTTGTATTTATATATTCCATTATTCCGAAAGCAATGGAAAATGCCATTTTTCTTTGATAATCCGAGTTTTCAAGCAATTTGTTTTCTTGAGGATTTGAAACAAATCCGCACTCAACAAGCACAGCAGTTCTTTTTGCGTAATACAGCAAATAAATATTACTTCCTGATTTCTTGATAACACGCTTATTATCATTTTGCAAAAGACTGCAAACAGAATTTTGTATGCAATTCGCCAAAACTGCACTATCGATAGTGTTAGGCGAATAAAAAACCTGAGTACCCCAAAGCGAACTGTTGGAAAATTTATTTTGATGGATACTGACGAAGATATTGTTTTCGTCTGATTCCATTATCGACATACGCTTATGTATATCGGAAACTTTCTGCTCACGCAGAGTTTTTGCGTTACTGTCGTGTATCGACTCGTCGTCTGTTCTTGTCATAACGGTATTAAGCCCGTATGCTCTGAGGATATAATTCAGCTTATATGCGATTTCCAAATTGATTACCTTTTCCGATATGCCGTCACTCGCAACTGCTCCGCCGTCGGCACCGCCGTGCCCGGCGTCAATCACGATTGTGTATTCACATTTTCCCGGTGAATTTTCAGCCGACACATTACTTGTGGCACGTAGAAATTCAAAAACATAAAAGCCTACACAAAAAAAGCATAAAATAAATATACATATGGGAAACACCCTTTTGCTCATAAAACATCACCCGTTAAATTTTATGAGCTTTTCGTGCCGATTATTATATCTATCAGTATATCATATTTTTTGCCGTTTTCAATTAAAACGTCCTATATATGCGATTGTTTGTTCTTCACACAAAGGTGTTCTTACACGCTAAAATCATCATTATAAATTGTATCATAACACACTTTTGTTTTCAACAAAAAAAGAGCAAGCCTCTTGGCTTGCTCTTTATCTTTAATATCAGAAAATATTAGCCCTTAACCATATTGGCAATTTCATCGGCAAAGTTTTCTTCTTTCTTCTCAAGGCCCTCGCCCTTAGCATAGCGGATGAAAGCGGTAACCTTGATGTCTGCGCCGAGCTTCTTAGCTACGGAGTCAACATACTTCTGAACATTCATGCTACCGTCCTTAACGAACTCCTGTTCAAGAAGGCAGTTTTCTTTATAATACTTGCCGACTTTACCCTCGGCAATCTTAGCAAGAACCTGATCGGGCTTGCCTGCCATCTTAGGATCCTCAGCAAGCTGAGCCTTTATTATCTCGCTCTCATGTTCAATAACGCTTGCGGGAACGCTTGCTCTGTCAAGATAAGCGGGAGACATTGCGGCAATCTGCATTGCAACGTCCTTGCCCATCTCCTTAAATTCAGCAGCAGCGGCAGTCTTTTCATCGGTATCAAAAGATACAAGAACGCCTACTGCACCGCCCGCATGAATGTAAGTTGCGGCAATACCGGTAACTCTTTCAAAACGGCGAATCTTCATATTCTCACCGATAGCAAGAACCATATCCTGAAGATTTTCCTGAACTGTTCTGTCGCTTCCGTCAAGCTTCTTTGTAAGAAGATCGTCAACACCTTTGGGATCTTCATTTATAACAGTCTTAGCAACGCTGAGAACAAAGCTCTGGAACTTATCGTTCTTTGCAACGAAATCGGTCTCGGAATTGACCTCGATAATAACGCTTGTCTGCTTTGCTTCATCGGTGTAAGCCATAACTACGCCCTCGGCAGCAATTCTGCTTGCCTTCTTGGTAGCTGCGGCAAGACCTTTTTCTCTGAGAAAATCTATTGCCTTATCCATATCGCCGTCAGACTCAACGAGTGCTTTTTTGCAATCCATCATGCCGACGCCGGTTTTCTCGCGAAGAGCTTTTACATCACTTGCAGTAAATGCCATAATTTATTCCTCCAGTTAATTAAACTTAAACAGAGCCCGCACTAAAGCACGGGCTTTGCTTCTTGTTAAGATTATTCAGCAGCAGCTTCGGTTTCTGCATCGGCGTTGTCTTCAGCTTCTGCAGCTGCAGCGCCCTGCATACCCTGCTTGCCCTCGATAACCGCGTCAGCCATAGCACCGGCGATAAGTTTTACGGCACGGATAGCGTCATCGTTGCCGGGGATTACATAATCGATTTCATCGGGATCGCAGTTTGTGTCAACAATAGCGATAATCGGAATGTGAAGCTTCTTAGCCTCTGCAACAGCTATTCTCTCTTTTCTCGGGTCTACTATAAACATAGCAGCCGGCTGTTTCTTCATTTCGGTTATACCGCCCATAAACTTTTCAAGCTTTTCGATTTCGAGCTCGAGCTTAGCAACTTCTTTCTTGGGAAGCATATCGAATGTGCCGTCCTCTTTCATTGCCTCAAGCTGACCGAGTCTCTTAATTCTCTGCTTAATTGTAGTGAAGTTGGTAAGCATACCGCCGAGCCAACGAGCGTTAACATAAGGCATTTCGCAACGAGCGGCTTCTTCTTTAATAGAATCCTGAGCCTGTTTTTTGGTACCTACGAAAAGGATTTCCTCACCGTTGGCTGCAAGATCACGAACAAACATATAAGCTTCTTCAAGCTTTTTGACCGTTTTCTGAAGGTCGATGATATAAATTCCGTTTCTTTCTGTGAAAATGTACTCAGCCATTTTCGGGTTCCATCTTCTTGTCTGGTGACCGAAATGCACACCGGCTTCAAGAAGCTGTTTCATTGATACTACTGACATTGTTTTGTCCTCCTTATTTTATCCTCCGCACAGATCACTTTAACGCAAGACATAAAAATGCAATTTTGCGATAATCACCATGCGTGCGAATTGCGGAAGCATTATACCATTATTTAAATGTAAATGCAAGTCTTTTTCATCTATTACCGAAAATTTTTTCCTGAAGAGAATAGGCTTGGGCTTTTCTTTTTTTCTCTTCGTCATTTGACAACGTAAATGTACCGTCCGATTTTTTTAATAAAACATTGCCCTCTCTGACTTTAAAAGGCAATGAATCAACCTCAACATTTAAGAACTTACCGTCGGGACACTCTAAAACCGCAATATTGTTTTCAACCCTGTCTACAACAAAAAACTCATCCATAGCTATTTCTCCGTTGATACATAAATGTGTTCACCGTCGCTGCCAACAACAATCGTACCGCTCACATCGGTACGCTTATACTGAATACCGAGCTTGTCGAGCATATCGAGAGTTTTTTCAGACGGCAGATTATATTGATTATTCACGCCGCAAGATATAATTGCAAGCGTAGGGTTAACGGATTTCAGAAAAACTTCCGAAGAAGATGTCTTACTGCCGTGATGCCCGAGCTTTATCACATTCGCCGAAACATCAAATCCGGCATTTAAAATATCTTTTTCGGATTTTTTCTCGGCATCGCCCATAAACAAAAATGAATTTTTACCGTAAATCGCCTTAATAACCACCGAAGAATTATTCAACTCCTCATAATCGGCATTAGGTGCCAATACAGAAAAACAAAATCCGTTTAAATCATATCTGTCTCCGGGAGTTGCGGCATAAGCCGTTGCACCGCTCTCGGATATAGTCTGAAGCAAATTTGTATAAATGTTTGTATCGGGCATATTCTGCTCTGTGTAACGCGGCATAATTATATTGGTGATTTCAAAATTTTGAATAATTTTTGCGGCACTGCCGATATGGTCTGAATGTGCGTGTGTCAAAATAAAATAGTCTATTTTTTTAATGTCAAGAGCATTAAGATATGCGGCAACTTTATCGTATGCGTCTATATCTCCGGAATCAATCAGGACAGCTTGACCGCCGCAGGTTATAAGCTCACAATCAGCTTGACCGACGTCCAAATAGCTTACCATAAACGGATATGTGTCTGTACTCGCAGTCTCATTCACTCCGGCATAACGGTAAATCGAACTCCAAGTAGGAAATACCTTTCCAGGGAAATATGTAATTACAACGGAAACCATAAACAAAACAGCGATAATTGCGAATATCAATATCTGCTTTTTATTTGTTTTTCTTCTTTTTGCCATATCTGTTGTTACCATTTTTACCGTAAGATTGTTTTGCTTTGGTTTGTTTTGTTCCGGGACGCGGCTTTATAAGGCAATTGCCTCCGAGGCCGATTAAATCCTGTCTCCCGGCGCGTTTAAGTGCCTCTTCAACAAGATCATAATTTTTCGGATTAAAATACTGCATTAGTGCTCTTTGCATGGCCTTATCATGCGGATTTTTCGCCACATACACAGGCTCAAGTGTATACGGGTCAAGTTCCGTATAAAACATTGCAGTTGAAATTGTTCCCGGAGTGGGATAATAATCCTGCACCTGCTCCGGGTGTAAATGTTCTTTTTTTATAAATTCCGCAAGCTTAACCGCATCCTTTAGAGTGGCTCCCGGATGTGAAGACATTAGATATGGAACAAGATACTGTTCCTTCCCAATACGCTTAGTATAATCAAAATACTTTTTTGAAAATTCTATGTAAGCGTCTATATGCGGTTTACCCATTTTGTCGAGAACTGCAGCGGAGCAATGCTCCGGTGCAACCTTTAGCTGCCCGCTTATATGATATTTTACAAGTTCTTTGAAAAAATCATTATTTTTATCCTTTAGCATAAAATCATATCTTATACCGGAGCGAATAAAAACTTTTTTGATGCCCGGAATCCTTCTCAACTCTCTTAAAATATCTAAATATTCAGTTTCATCCGCTTTAAGAGCGGGACAAGCACTCGGAGCCAAGCATTTTTTACCTTTACACAAGCCGTTTTTTAACTGTTTTTCACACGAAGGATACCTAAAGTTTGCGGTTGGGCCTCCTACATCATGTATATACCCTTTAAAATCAGGTAATTGTTTCAGTTTTTCAGCCTCGGCGAGAACGGATATTTTGCTTCTTGATGTAACAAACCGCCCCTGGTGAAATGCTAATGAGCAAAAGTTACACGCGCCGAAACAGCCGCGGTTGTGTGTTATTGAAAATTTAACTTCTTCAAGACCCGGAACTCCGCCAAATTCTTCATACATAGGGTGATACTCACGAGTATAAGGAAGAGAATAAACGAAGTCAAGCTCATCTCTCGTTAACGGAGACATCGGCGGATTCTGCACAAGCATCATATTACCGTGACGCTGCTTCAGAAGCTTTCCGCGAATATGATCCTGCTCATCCTGCTCAATTCTCACGGAAACAGCATATTCCTTTTTGGATTTCAATACATTCTCGTAAGATGGACATTCTTTACCATACAGCGGAGTCTCGGAAACGGGAACAGCATAGCATGTTCCGTTAATGTCATGCATTATATGTATATCTTCACCGTTTTTCAGCCTGTTAGCCACTTCAAGCGTTTGCTTTTCTCCCATTCCGTAAATAAGCAAATCAGCCCCCGAGTCAAAAAGAATCGAGGGTCGTAGCTTATCTTCCCAATAATCGTAATGAGCAAATCTGCGAAGCGAAGCCTCAAGCCCGCCTATTATTATAGGAATGTTATTATAAGCTTCTCTGATTTTTTTACAATAAACGATTACGGCTCTATCAGGTCTTTTTCCCATTTTTCCGCCGGGAGAATACGCGTCCTTACTTCGAGGCTTTTTAGCTACGGTGTAATGAGCAACCATAGAATCAATATTGCCGGAAGAGAGCAAAAAGCCATACTTCGGCCTGCCGAAACGCATAAAATCGCATGTGTTTTTCCAATTAGGCTGCGACAGCATACACACCCGAAATCCTTGAGATGCCAGCACACGGGTAATTATAGCTGCACCAAAGCTGGGATGATCCACATATGCGTCACCGGAAACATAAACAAAATCAGGGCTATCCCATCCGAGCGCAATCATTTCTTCTTTTGTTACAGGTAAGAAACCATTCATAATTTACTCCGAAATTTCCGTATCATCGTTTTTTTCATCGGAGGCAGTGTAATCTTTTGCAGCTCCACCCTGTGCCAAAGCATTCATCTCATACCACTGTTGCTTTGTTACGAGGACTTTTCTCGGTTTACTGCCTTCATACGGACCTATAATATTTCGCTCTTCAAGAGTATCTATAATTCTTGCGGCTCTTGCATAACCGAGCTTAAGTTTTCTTTGAAGCAGGGTTGTGGAAGCCATCTGCGCATCAACGACAACCTCTATTGCTTTCGGAACCATTTCGTCTGTTTCGCCGTCGGAATCATCACCGTCCGAAACAGCTCCGCCGTTTTTCTTCTTTTCCATTGCAGCCTGTCGCTCGATTTCATTCATTACTTCATCGTCATAAGAAGATTTCTCCTGCTTTTTAATGAAGTCAACAACAGTTTCTACTTCTTTATCCGAAAGAAAACAACCCTGTATACGTTGAGGCTTTGCAATTCCTACCGGGTAGAATAAAAGGTCGCCATTACCTAAAAGCTTTTCAGCTCCTGCCGTATCAATTATGGTGCGCGAATCGATTTGGGAGGAAACCTTTAATGAAATACGACTGGGAATATTAGCTTTAATAAGACCTGTAATTACGTCAACAGACGGTCTTTGAGTGGCAATAACAAGGTGCATTCCCGCAGCACGTGCCATTTGAGCAAGACGACAAATAGAATCTTCTACCTCGTGCGGTGCTGCCATCATAAGGTCTGATAGCTCATCAATAAAAATAACGATTTGCGGCATTTTTTTCTGACCGATACTCTCGCATATGCTGTTATAACCGCTGATATCGCGCACATTGTTATCCGAAAAAGTTTTGTATCTTGACAACATTTCGGTAACCGCCCACGCAAGAGCTCCCGAAGCTTTACGCGGGTCCGATACAACAGGAACTATAAGATGCGGAATTCCGTTATAGACCGTAAATTCAACCTGCTTCGGGTCTATCATAAGAAGCTTAACTTCATCGGGTTTTGCATTATAAAGTATGCTGACAATCATCGAGTTAAGGCATACAGATTTACCTGAACCGGTAGTGCCGGCAACCAAAAGGTGCGGCATTTTGGCAAGGTCTGCATATGTGCAATTTCCTGCAATATCTTTGCCCAACGCGACAAAGAGCTTTGATTTCGCATTTCTGTATTGATCTGTATCTATAATTTCGCGCAGAGTAACCGTAGAACGGTTTTTATTCGGCACTTCTATTCCGACAGCCGCCTTATTAGGTATCGGAGCTTCAATTCTGACACCCGAAGCTGCAAGGTTTAATGCTATATCGTCCGAGAGATTGGTTATTCGGCTGATTTTAACACCTGCGGCAGGCTGGATTTCATAGCGAGTTACCGACGGTCCCCTGCTTATATCAACAATTCTTGTTTCAACCCCAAAACTCTTAAGAGTATCAACAAGCTTAGTGGCATTCGCCTTGAGTTCGTCCTCATATTTAACATTTCGGCCGGTTTTAGGCTCGGCCAAACAATCTAACGAAGGCAATTGATATTCGGCTTTCGGTTTGTCATTTTCATCATCGGATAAGGTGCCTTTTACCGATTTTAACGAAGAAGCAGACGCAGAGCTTTTTGCAGCTTCTTCTATCGGTTTTGAAATTTGTGAATTTGCTTCGTCACCGTTCATCTTTTTAATTATATCATCAAGAAGCACCGGTTTTGATTCCGTAAGTTCATTTGATTCAGCTTCGTCTTGTTCTTTTTTATCCGCATTATCAAATTGGACAATATCGGCTGTTTTCTTTGATTTCTTTGCTGATTTTTCCGTAACCGGCTCCGGGCCTAAATCAACATCGGGATTAAACGACTCTCGATTTCGCTCTTCCGCACTCGCGAGCTGCTCAAGCTTTTCCTCACGATACTCACTGACTTTTTTGACAGGACTGTAAACACCCTTCATCAATTTTTTTAAGGTTGTCCCGGTCATCAGCATTAAAAACAAGAACATTAATATCAAAATAATAGCTATCGCAGCCGGCTTGCTGCTGCCGGTAGCAAGCAATATCGCACCGCCTATTATTGCGCCGACAGCGCCGCTGCCGACAAGTGAACCGTCAAATCTATAAGCATTGTAGGCATCTATAACATTTTCCGAAAAGTCAACAACCCCGTGAAAGCCGAAAATATGTATAGCAGCGGATAAAAGTATTATCAGCATTGCGGCCTCAAAAATCTTAACTCCGATTTTTTGGTCGGTCTTATCAAGCGTAGCCATAACTGCAACATATATTAAAACCAACGGCCATATAAATGCCGAGAAGCCGAAAAGGCCAAAACTGAGAGTCCGTAAAACACCCCACAAGCCTCCTCCGTTAATAAACGAAAGACATATAAAAAAGACCGAAACGGCAAAAAGAATTATTGCGGCAAGCTGCCTGTTAGCCGCCGCTTTTTCTTCATTTTGTTTTGTACTTTTTGTAGGAGAAGGTCTTTTGCCTCTTTTCGGCGGAGAAACTTTCTTATTTTTTGTTGCCGGCATTTAATTCAGCTCCATTAAAATCATTAAAAGTGAATTTTGAATATCTGGCACGCAAGCGTAAATATACCGATTGCTATGCAATAATATCCGAAATATTTAAACATATCTTTTTTCAGTATCCATTGAAGTAATTTTATGCAAAGAACACCTACTACCATTGCAGTAATTATACCTATCACGGTAGGCAACACTTCGATGCTTTGATGAATTTCAATTGCATCTTTAGTCTGAGATATATTAGCGGCAATTATTGCAGGAATACCAAGAATGAACGAATACTGAACCATATACTCCTTGTTTACGCCGCACATCATACCGGTTGATATCGTCGATCCGGAACGTGAAAGCCCGGGAAAAGCCGCAGCAAACGCCTGAGCTACACCTACGGCAAACGCATCTATTGTATTGACCTCTCTCACAAGTTTCTTTTTCTTTGATATGTATGTAGAAGTGAGAAGTAATACAGCTGTTAACAGGAAACTGAATCCCTCGACCCAAAGGTTATCATCCTCAGCAAAACTGCCGCAAACGTCCATAAGTTTTTGACCGCCGCCCACAGGTATAAGCAAGAAAAGCAACGGAATACACGAAAACACAAACATGATCAGCATTTTTCTTGTTCCGGTAATTTCCTTGAATTTAAATTTACCGGTAAAAATGTCCTTGATTAGTTTAAAGAACTCAATAACAAGAGCCCAAATAGTTTTGTAATAAACAATAAAGACTGCGATTAAAGTTCCCAAGTGAAGCATTACATCAAACAAAAGGGATGTATCGCTTGTGGTTCCCAACAGATAATGAAAGAGTGATAAATGTCCACTGCTCGAAACCGGTAGAAATTCGGTAACGCCCTGCACTATGCCCAAAATAATAGCTTTTAAAACACTCATAATATCCTCCGATAATGAATTTTTGGATTAAAATATTTTGAAGATATATAATCATACGGATTTGTAGAACGCAAAGAAACTGCTGTACATTCTCCGTTAATGTTCCTATATTCAACATAACCGCCGTCAATAGACTTTACTGAATTTTCCGGCGCCGTAAAAGGAAAAATCTCATACGGCGAAATCACAGAATAAAGAACCACTACCTATTCTCCTTTGTTATCATACCGTAAAGGCAATCAAGAGCATCGGATAAACCGCCGAGACTATCAATAAGGCCTTCTTTCACAGCAGTTTCTCCGTCAAGAACCGTACCGACATCCATAACGAGTTCTCCAGTTGCAGTCATAAGTTCTCTGAATCTTTCTGATTTCATCGAAGAATTATCTGCAACAAATCTTACTATTCTTTCCTGCATCTTATCAAAATAAGATAATGTTTGAGGAACGCCGAGTACAAGCCCGTTCATTCGCACCGGATGCACAGTCATTGTTGCCGACGGCACAATAAAAGACTTTTTTGCGGAAACCGCCAACGGCACGCCGATTGAATGCCCGCCGCCGAGAACAAGCGATACAGTAGGTTTTCTCATACCGCTTAAAAGTTCCGCAAGTGCAAGCCCGGCTTCAATGTCTCCGCCGACGGTATTCAAAATTATAATCAGACCTTCTATATCTCTGCTTTCTTCTATAGCAACAAGCTGAGGGATAACGTGCTCATATTTTGTTGTTTTGTTTTGCGGCGGCAATATAAAATGCCCTTCAATCTGCCCTATCACAGTAAGACAATGAATATAATGACCGTCTTTGGAAACAGTAACCGAACCCGTCTCAACAATCTGTTTTATATCGCCGTCCGTATTGTCATCTCCGTCTACCGAAGCATCCGGAAATTCCGTGGGAGATTCTTTTGGAGAAATAGGTTCAATAAAATTACTATAAGTCATAACAATACCCCCATATAAAGTCAAATATCATTATGCCCATAATAACTCATTTTATAACTGTAGTTATTTTAGCACAAATGTTTTTTTATAGCAATAGCTGTTCCGGGTTGATATTTAAAATACTGTTATTGCCATTAGTGTAAAAAAGCACTTGTTTTTTACTTTTTCTCAAGTTCGAATCAAAAATTCATTTAATTTATAAAAGAATTTAAACTTTTTTAAAATTTTTATTGACTTTTTCCATTATGACGTATATAATTTAGTTTATTGAGGGGATCAAATATTTTCTGGGCAAAAAAATATTGTTTACCGCCTTTTTGCGCGGTAAGCTTTATTTTTTTGCTTTTTTTAGGTTATTTTGTTTTCAAGCGCAAAGCGGTACACATAAACCTCTTATATTTATGCAGACTTGCTATGATATAATCTCTATTTCCCTATTATTAAAGAAAATCAGGTTATATGATGAAAATTCACTTGATAATTCATTGACAAAGTATTTTATATGGATTAAAATAAGATTGTTAAAAATGTGAAAAAGTTAGGAGCGATCTATATGGGTTACACAGTAGCTCAAAAGCTTATTAAGTCACATCTTGTCAGCGGAGAAATGAAAGTCGGCAGTGAGGTCGGTCTCAAAATAGACCAGACTCTTACTCAGGATGCAACCGGCACTATGGCATATCTTGAATTTGAAGCCATGGGCATTAAAAGAGTTAAAACAGAACTTTCGGTTGCTTATGTTGACCATAATACCTTGCAGACAGGATTTGAAAATGCAGATGACCATCGTTTTATAGGCAGTGTTGCAAAGAAACGCGGAATTAGATTTTCTCGTCCGGGAAACGGTATTTGCCATCAAGTACACTTAGAACGTTTCGGCAAACCCGGAAAAACGCTTATTGGCTCTGACAGCCACACACCCACAGGCGGCGGTATAGGTATGCTCGCTATGGGTGCAGGTGGACTTGACGTAGCTGTTGCAATGGGCGGCGGCACATACTATATTACCATGCCGAAAATCGTCAATGTACATCTTACCGGGAATCTCAGCCCTTATGTTACGGCCAAAGACGTAATCCTTGAAGTCCTCAGAAGAATGACTGTTAAGGGCGGTGTAGGCAAAATAATCGAGTATACAGGCGAAGGCGTTAAAACTTTATCTGTTCCGGAGAGAGCAACTATAACTAATATGGGTGCTGAGCTTGGAGCAACAACGTCGGTTTTCCCGTCAGATGAAATAACCAAGGCGTTTCTTGAAGCACAAGGCAGAGTTGATGATTGGACAGAGCTTTCTGCCGACAGCGATGCGGTATACGACGAATTTATTGAAATAGACCTTTCTTCTCTTGAGCCTCTTGCAGCTATGCCGCATATGCCCGACAAAGTAAAAAAGGTTTCTGAAATAGGCAAAATTAAAATTGACCAGGTATGCATAGGCTCATGCACAAATTCCTCTTTAATGGATATGCTGAAAGTCGCGGCTATATTAAAGGGACATACCATTGCCGAAAACGTCAGCCTGAGCATCGCTCCGGGTTCAAAGCAGGTGCTTAATATGCTTGCACTCAACGGAGCACTCTCGGATATGATAAATGCGGGTGCCAGAATTCTCGAAAGCGCTTGCGGACCATGTATAGGTATGGGTCAGTCGCCTAATTCAAAAGGCATTTCTCTCAGAACATTCAACAGAAACTTTGAGGGACGTTCCGGAACCGCAGACGCAGGAATATACCTTGTAAGCCCAGAGACTGCCGCGGTATCGGCAATCACCGGTGTATTGACCGATCCGAGAGAAAACGGAGAACCGCTTCACATCCTTATGCCCGACAGATTTATTGTTAATGACAATATGATAGAAATGCCCGCTTCAGAAGAAGACGCAGACAAGGTTGAGGTTATTTACGGTCCAAACATCAAACCGTTCCCAAAAACCGAAAAATTACCGGAGAGCATTGAAGCTAAAGCACTTCTCAAAGTCGGAGATGATATAACCACCGATCATATTATGCCGGCAGGTGCCAAGATACTACCCTATCGCTCAAATATACCTTACCTTTCACAGTTCTGCTTCGGAGTGTGCGACAAGGAATTCCCCGACAGATGTAAAAAAGAAGGCAAAGGAATTATAATCGGCGGCGCCAACTACGGTCAGGGCTCTTCTCGTGAACATGCGGCTTTGGTTCCGCTTTATCTCGGTATAAAGGCGGTTATCACAAAATCATTTGCAAGAATTCACTGTGCAAATCTTATTAATGCCGGTATATTGCCTCTCAACTTTAAAAACCCCGATGATTACGACAAGATTTCCGAGGGCGACCTTCTCGGTCTTAAAAACGTAAAAGACGAGATACTCTCAGACAAACCCGTGATGTTGCTTAACGAAACAACCGGCGAAGAGTTCGAGCTTAAATATGATTTGTCAACACGCCAAAAGGATATTATCCTTGCAGGCGGTCTT
>UMIJ01010303.1_pt1 | contig 25338 bp, 18 predicted proteins | sample 1965741 | NCBI WGS metagenome assembly UMIJ01 (sample SAMEA4836121, study PRJEB28245) | human gut metagenome | biome: gut microbiome; material: fecal sample | place: Denmark | collected 2008
GAGTCTAAATCAAAATTTGACACACCCCCACCTTTTCGTGAAGCGACTGGCGGCTATTACTTGTTGTATTTGCTCCAGTCAACATTGTGCATGTCTCCACTGGCAGCCAGTTCTTCGTGGAAAGCGAAGCAACATTTCAGGTTCTGAGGCGTGTGTCCCTTGATACCCATTGCCAGGTATTCTTCCAATAACGGTTTGTAATCCGGATGGACGCAGTTGTCGATGATGCAACGTGCACGCTGGATCGGAGATTTACCGCGCAGGTCAGCAACGCCATATTCCGTGATGATGATTTTGACGGAGTGTTCGCTGTGATCCAGGTGAGAAACCATCGGCACGAATGCACTGATCTTACCTTCCTTCGCCGTAGACGGAGTTGTGAAGATAGACAACATGGCTGAGCGGGTGAAGTCACCGGAACCACCGATACCGTTCATCATTCTTGTTCCGGATACATGAGTGGAGTTGATGTTACCGAATATATCCGCTTCCAGTGCCGTATTGATGGCCACCAGACCGAGACGGCGGGCGACTTCCGGATTATTGGAAATTTCCTGCGGACGAAGGAGAATCTTATCTTTGAAAAAATCCAAGTTTGCGTAGATGTCACGGATCACTTCGTTGCTGACAGACAGTGAACAACCGCTGGCAAACTTGACGCGTCCCTGTTTCATCAGAGCAATAACAGCGTCTTGGATCACTTCCGTGTAAACATTGAATGCCGGAATATCCTTGTTTTCTCCCATGCAACCTAAAACGGCATTGGCGACATTACCTACGCCACTCTGCAACGGAACGAATTCTTTTGGCAGACGGCCGGCTTTGATTTCACCAACTAGGAAGTTTGCAACATTCTGGCCAATAGCCATTGTTACATCATCCAGCGGAGAGAATTTGCCGCCTTCGTTCGGTTCGTCGGTCTTGACAACACCAACGATCTTTGCCGGATCTACTTTCACACAGTCGCTACCGATACGATCGGACGGAGTGTAGATGGGGATTTCACGGCGGTAAGGAGGATCAGCCGGTTCGTAGATATCATGCATTCCGCGGATTTCTTTCGGGTGGCGGCAGTTCAATTCGACGATGATACGGTCGGCCATGCCACAGATTGTCGGCAGAATACCGACACCGCTTGTCGGAACGATTTCGCCGTCTTCCGTCACATCAGCAGCTTCAACAATGGCTACATCTATCTTGCCTAAGAAGCCATAACGCAGACTTTGTGCCAGTTCAGACAAGTGCATGTCGTAGTATTGTGCACCGTGGGAGTTCAGTAGGGCACGCAGGTCCTTGTTGGACTGATACGGAGTGCGGAATTTGATTGCATTGGCACGAGCCAGTTCGCCATCCAGTTTGTCGCCTGTCGAGGCGCCGGTAAACATACCGATCTGGAACGGGTTTCCTTTTTCATGTTCGGCAATTGCTTTTTTTGCAATAGCGCCTGGCACAACTTTAGGACATCCTGCAGGAGTAAATCCGCTAAAGCCTACATTGTCGTTGTGATGTACGAATGAAGCTGCTTCTTCAGCTGTGATAAATTTTAAAGCCATGATATTATTTGTTGTTATATTAGTAATTCTTTATTCAGTTAACAGTGCGGCGCAAAGGTATTAAAAAAGAATATAGATTAATACTTGCGATTAAGTATTTCAGTGTAAATAACAGCTTTTCTCAGTTCGGCGGCATTGTCGAACTCGATATCCGTAAGCGGGCTTTCTTCTTTGGCCGGGGGAACGACAAGGCGGTTCCCGGCAAATGACTGTCTTCCCGCTGTTTTTTCGGCGGTAAGGAACGGATTGGGAGCTACAGACTGCTGCTTTTTCTGCTCTCTTTTAGGTTTGGGAGCGGCAACGGGCTGTTTGGTGGTTTTCGGATTTTGCATCTCTTCCAAAACCTCCCAGAAACCTTTGTCGGGGACACTTTCTTCTTCAGCAACGATTTCCCTGTCCGGTTGACCCAAAATTTGTTTAGGCTGTTTCTTTTTCTTTTTTGAACTGAACATACTACTGATGCCGGCAATTGCCAGAAACAGGATATAGAGCCAATCGCCAATATTTTCGCCTTCCATAAACTTTGATTATTTTTGCACTCCAAATGTAGGAAATATTATTTAGAAGTGAAAGAAAGGATGCATATAATAGGTATAAAAGTAAATAAGGGTAACTTCACAGCCACCCTTATTCGATTTAACCAAAACCTTAACTATGAAAAAATTTACGTTTTTCGATTACAAATATAAGCTTGGTATTTTAACTGTGCAAGTGTTTGATGAATTATTTTTCAAAAACATTTATATTTAACAATAATTAGTAAACAAGATGACGAATCAAGAGAATGGCGTGGACTTAAAATCCGCAGCCGGAATGGAAGAAAAGAAGTTGTTCATCGAAACCTACGGGTGTCAGATGAATGTGGCAGACAGCGAAGTCGTCGCTTCCATCATGAAAATGGATGGATATGCAGTGACTGACAAGATTGAAGACGCTGATGCTATTTTTGTCAACACTTGTTCGGTTCGCGATAATGCCGAACAGAAAATCTACGGACGGCTTCAGTATTTTCAGTCTTTAAAAAGAAAGAAAAAAACTTTAGTGATCGGTGTGCTCGGATGTATGGCAGAGCGCGTGAAGGAGGAGCTGATCGAGGTGCATCATGCCGATTTGGTAGTTGGCCCTGATTCCTATATGGACTTGCCGAACCTGGTAGGTGCGGTCGAACACGGAGAAAAGGCGATCAATGTTGAGCTTTCCACACAGGAAACCTACAAGGATGTGATCCCATTGAAATTGGGAGGTGTGCATATTTCGGGTTTCGTCTCCATCATGCGCGGATGTAATAATTTCTGTACCTATTGTATCGTTCCGTATACCCGTGGAAGGGAACGCAGCCGGGATATTGAAAGTATCCTGAACGAGATACGCGATATGCGTGAAAAAGGTTTTAAGGAGGTGACCTTGTTAGGGCAGAATGTAAACTCTTATCTCTTTGAGAAAGAGGGAGAGAAAATTTCGTTTCCCGTTTTGCTGAAGCGTGTGGCCGAGGAGGTACCTGAGATGCGTGTCCGCTTTACCACTTCTCACCCGAAGGATATGAGTGACGAAACTCTGCATGTGATCGCCGAGCATGATAATATATGTAAGATGATCCACCTTCCTGCACAATCGGGAAGCTCTCGTATCCTGAAAGTGATGAATCGTAAATATACGCGTGAATGGTATCTGGACCGTATTGCCGCTATCCGCCGTATCTTGCCGGACTGTGCTATATCGACCGACTTGTTTTGCGGTTTCCACTCCGAGACGGAAGAAGATTATGAGGAAACGCTTTCCCTGATGCGCGAAGTGGGCTACGACAGCGCTTTTCTTTTCAAATATTCCGAGCGTCCGGGAACTTATGCGGCCCAGCATCTTCCCGATACGGTCAGTGAAGAAGAAAAAGTCCGCCGTCTGCAAGGCATGATCGATTTGCAGAATCGGCTTTCGGAAGAAAGTAACAAGCGTGATATCGGCAAAGTGTTCGAAGTGTTGATCGAAGGTTTCTCCAAACGTTCGCGTGAGCAGTTGTTCGGTCGTACCAGTCAGAATAAAGTCGTGATTTTTGATAAGAAGAATTATCATGTCGGACAATTCATAAAAGTACGCATCCACCGTGCCTCTTCCGCTACTCTGTTCGGAGACCCGGTGGAGGAATAATCCCTATTGACACTGATCATTTGTTTCAACATCAAAAACAAAAGTGTCTGTGGTCGAAATTTTAGTTTCTCTCAATGAAACAAAAGTTTCGTCCGAGGAAACTAAAGTTTCAAAGGCAGGAGTTGTTTGAAACTTTAGTTTCTCAAAAAATATTTGCTGAAACTTTTTTACCAGTCAAAGCTTTCCCTGTATGAATCGAAAACCGGTTCTTCGTTGATTCCGTTCTGTTCAAAAAGTTGTTTGATAAAAATTTGATGTTCGGGCAATAACTCGTTTTCCTTGCGCAAGAAACGGTAATAAAGTGTTTTTCCGAAGTGCTCGACCATCTGCCTTCTTAGGAGCAAAGCCGTCTTATGCGGCACATTATCGAGTAAGTTCGTTATCCCCAAAGCAATTCGTTTTTTGATTTGTGATTTGAAGAAAGGGCACTTGTCTCTTTCCTTCGGATAATGGGCTGGATTTACGATCGGAAAGAATTTGCGGATGGATGTACTGTTGGCTGCTGCCAGATGGCGTAAACAATGGTTCACCTGCGTACACTGATCGTTTAGGCAATGTGCGAAATCGTATGGAACCTCTTGATAATCAAATTCGTTTTTCATAATGTGCAAATGTACGGATTATATTTGAACCCGTATCCTATTTTTGTATTTGTATTAAGTGCAAACTATTGTTATAGCCTAAAGAAAAAGTAACATTTATTTCTGTAGTCTTCTGAAATTGGCCATTTTGCCGGTCTTTTCGGGCAAAATTGATGTAGGGAGAGTTGGGTGGTATCTGTTTGATTATCTATTATTTGGGATTTTATATAATGTACACGCGTACATATACAATATATCCTTTTATTTTTATGTTTTTATTGTTGTAAATGGTTGGAAGATAGAGGAATAGAATATAATTTCAAAATGGCTAAAGAAAACGTACGTTTTAATTTGTCATTTTCACAGCACAAAAATACAACTACTTTTTAAACCTGCAATCCTTTCTCCCAATTATTTTTCCTTTTCTATATTCTTTCTTATCAATCAGATAGCTTAGCCTGTACGAAAAACCGTCTTTCTGATACGAACCTTTCCGAAGCTCCCGAAAAATGACTAAAAAAAACGTACGTTTTCTCTCGTCAAAATACAGAAGTTTAGTTAAAAGACGAAAACACAGAGACGTACGTGATGCTGATTGAACTTTTAGTATATGTATTATTAATATTAATTCAAATGATTATGAACAAAAAGTTTTCTACTCTTGTAGGATGCCTGGCTTTCGGAACGGCATTCTCTGCGGTAGCACAGGTAAGTAATTTTCCCGTAAGTAATGCTTATGGCCAGGTTACTCCTTGTGCAACTGGGTTAACTTATCGTTCTTTCGGAACTAATAGCAATGCTGCTTTAGGTTCTGAAGTGAACAAAATTGAAGCTGATAAATGGTATCAGTTGCGCGTTGGTAAGGAAAAAAATCAGGTTTTGATACAAGAACGCGATTTTAAAACCGGTGAAGTAACTCTTCGTATTGTGGATGCTGATAAAGCTCCTTTAAACTATTCTTTGTGGCAGATTTCTTATGATAAGAAAGACGGAGCAACTGGTGGCAAATTTACCTTTAAAAACAAGGAAACAGGGTTAGGGATTATCTTTGATCATAAAACAGCTTATGGCAAAGATAAAATCGCTACGACTGCTACATCTGCAGATTTGGAAGCTTCTATTCTGGAAGGTTGCAATGTTGAGTGGAGTTGGTTCTCTTCTAATGTAGACAATACACAGAAGCTGGCAAATGAAATCCTGTATGCTAATTTCCACGATTCGGACAAATACATCGTATTGAAGAAGTCTTCTAGGACTGCTGCTAATCAGTATGGCCTGAATGTTTCAGGAACTCAAGTAGTTGCCGCTGTTTATACGGCTGCCGAAGCAGGGAATAAGGCTACTTCTTGTGAGGCTTTGACATTGACTCCGGTTGTAGCAGAATCTGTTGTGTTAAACGCAAAAGACATCAATCGCATGATCGATGCTCAGAAAGATGGTGCTGCCGGTTTCAACTTTATGACTCCGACGGGTATTGGCAATAGAACGGCTATGTCTCCGGAAGACAACAGCACATTAGATACTTATAAGTATATTGCGGAAGAGAAAAATCTGACTGCTGAGGCAGAGGAAATAAAATTGGCAGCAGATAAGGCTATTATTGCTGCTGGTAACACTGTTTTATCTGAATATAATGCAGTAGATGGTTCCGAAGCAAAAGAATTGAACTTCATTTTTGCTAATTTTAATAAAGGTGAATCTCAAGAAGCATTAGTACAAGCAGGATCTGTTTTCAATAATAGCAAGACTGCTGAAAATGCAAAAGATCTTGTAGAGAAGTGGGTCGTTTATCTGGAAGAAACAGCTACTGACCGACTTTGGGCGTTGAGTGATGCCAATAAGGCGTATTATGTAAAATATACAGATAAAACAGTGATTGAAGATTATAATTTCGCTGTTGCTGTTGTTGCGCATAAAGATCTGTATAACAAATATCCTCTTCGTTTGAAAGCTGTGATCGATGAAGAAGATATGGCTAAGAATGATAAATATTTGATGGTTGATACTGCTCGTTGGGAAGAAGCTACCGAAAACCCATCCAACTCTCCTGAACTGCTGTTGTCAAACAAGAAGCCGTCTACGGAAGTTGCTGATTTCTTCTTCAATGCTCGTTATAACTATCGTCTGACTTATTTCCCGACTCAAGATAGTTTGGTTATTGAGCCGTTGAATGCATCTGTAATGAATGATGCAGAATTTAAGGCAGAGAAAACTTGGAGAAACTCTATCGTTGCAAGCCAGTTTATTTCTTCTAGCGATATTACTTCTGGAAACAAAGGTTTAAGTGCAAGTAATACTGATTTGGCTACAGCTCCGGAAGAGGCTCCTGTTGCAGTAATGTTAAGTAAGTTGAACACGAAAGACGGTTGGGTTGTAACTGCCGGTGGAACAGATAAACCTAAAGGTTCTGCTGCTGAAGGTACTCTTCATACTTGCATCGAATTTGACCATTCTTATCCGTACTTGACTCGTACAACTTTGGATCAGGCTGTTTACACAATCCAGTTGGTAACAGATAAAGCTCCGAATTTGACCACTCATCGTGCAAATGGTGTGAATGTTGTGGCAGATATGAGCGGTCATGTTGTTTATGATGAAAAAGAAGCTTCTCAGAACTTCGCTCACATGCCTGCAACGCAGTGGGTTGTTGAATATACAGGTTGTGAAGAAGATCCTGTTGCTCGTGTCAAAGTCGTAAACCGTGAATATTCAAATGTTGCATTCGAAGGTCAGCTCTATAAAGCGGGTGACAATGTATTCATTATCAATCATAACTATAATAATACATTAGGACACTACAACAATGAGTTCGCTTGCTCTGATACACTGAAGTTCACGAAAGTTGATCCGGTCAATACATTGGGTTATCTGAATCCGGGTGACAAAGTAATCGAAAATACATTCAAACTGAAACAGTTCTTCGATTATGGTACAGATCCTTATTATTTGAACGCTGTTAAGCAGGGTAAAGATACGCTGTTGAGAGCTCAGGCTGAAGGTTCTAACTTCGAGCTGGTTCCGTTCCAAATCGGTCGTTACAAAAAGGCTGAGAATTCGTATGTCGTTCGTTCTTCTGAAAGTCTGCCTTATGGTTATACAAGCGAAGCAGCTGGTGCAACTCAGCTTTACAAATCTGTTTATATGTTGAAGGTAAAAGATGGGGACAATATCAACAACGACCATCTGTTTGTCGGTATCAACAAAAACGGTAAATATTGTGTAGCTGATACATTGGATATGAAATCTGATTATACATTGGCTACCTTCACATTGAAAGAAAATAATCATTGGACTGCTGATAATGAAGACGGACATTATTATGCTTTGGTTCGTGTAGATAATGTATGGGCTTGGCCAGTCGATGAGGATGGTAATGCTAATTATGATCCTGCTAAAGTTGTTGGTTGGAACTATAATGTAGAAGATATGGATAAATTGGCTATCGAACAAGGTCAGTTGGATGCAAAAGTTGAAAACTTGTGTCAGGATCGTACCGAATCGTTCATCTTGGAAGCAGATACAATGCCGTACTATCGCAGAGTTGTCGGTCTGAAGACTGAAAAGTTCTATTCAACAAATAATGAAAACCGTACATTGGGCGAATCTGTAATCGACGGTGTTACTTATATGAACATCTTCAGTGCTGTTGAAGAACCGGAACGCAACAACGAGTTCTTTATCGATACTGCTCATGTAAATGTATCGAGCATGCCTACTTATCTGTTGGCTCTTGATGTTGAGGCTAAGAAAACAGCTGAATGCAATCACGAAGATCATCCGGCTATCGGTGACCATTATCAGGTGATTGATTACTTACAGGGACGTTACATGGTTGATGCTTCTGTTGATAGCGTAATTCCGGCTTATTTGAAGAACAGCGTTAAACCATTCGAAAACGTGTATACTCGTTATGCATTCGTAAATGCAATCCACTATCAGGATACATTGTACATCATGGATGCTGCTGATGCAACAATCAAGTATGACCGCGATTTGTATGACGGCAAAAACGTTGCCAAGAAAGTTGTTCTGAAAGAAAAGGCTTACGATGGAGCTTCTATCGCATTCCGTTTGAAAGATCAGAGTGATGACGAAAACTTCTATATCGAAACGAAGGGTAAACAGTATGGTTATGCAGCCAATGGTAACACTTGGTTGAAGGAACAAAACCACAACATTGTTTCTACCGGTCGTGGTCATAGTGAAACTGGCGATCATAATGGCAACTGGCATCAGGATGTTTATGAAGACATTTATCAGGCTTTGTTGCTGAATACGACAGCTCAAAGTGATGCTACTGCAAACGAAGACGTAGAAGTATCTTCTGTAGCAGTCATCGCCGGTAACGGTCAGGTAACGGTTGCAGGTGCTGCCGGCAAGAAAGTTGTTATCACTAACATCTTAGGCCAGACAGTCGCTAATACAGTGGTTACTTCTGACAATGCTACTATCGCTGCTCCTGCAGGTGTAGTTGTCGTTGCTGTTGAAGGTGAAGGCGCTGTAAAAGCAATTGTAAAGTAATCTGAGAATAATAACATTACAATTATAATCAAATAATTCTAAATAAGATCGTGCGCCGTAGAGATGCATGGCTGTGCATCTCTACAAATAACGGCAATTACCCTGCGACAGGTGAACAAGCGATCGTATTATTAATACTAAAGTATTGAAATAAAGTTCTTCTGTCAGTATGCCTGTGAAGGCCGAAAGCAGTTAAAAAACAAGAGGCTGTGTCGAAATACACTATGTGTATTGATACAGTCTCTTCGTTTATTAGGGACAAGTATGCTGCTTTTTATCCGTCTATGCTTGGTGACTTGTAGTTAAAGAATTGTAAAGTAATCACTATCTCATAAATTATTCGTTCTTTTGCAGAAAAATTGGGAGGTGTGTTCTCTGAACACATCTCCTCACTTTATTTAATAACAATAAGGTTACGTCTAATGGCTGAAGGTAAAAAGGTTAGTTCTGTTTCTTTCTTTAATTCTCGTCTGACTTCCATTATAAGTATCTCATTGGTACTGTTTTTGCTGGGACTTGTTTTTCTGATAGGGTTGTTGGGAAACAAACTTTCTGTATATGTGAAGGAAAACATTTCATTTTCAATCGTACTAAAAGATAATCAGAAAGAAGCGGATATAAAGAAGATGCAGAAGACGCTGGATGCCTTGCCTTATATCAAATCGACCGAATATATATCGAAGGAACAGGCTGCCAAGGAACTTGAGGAGGAGTTAGGTGAAAATCCCGAAACGTTCTTGGGTTTTAATCCGTTACAAGCTTCCATTGAAGTGAAATTGCATTCGGAATATGCTAATGCCGACAGCCTGCAATTAATCGAAAAGAAAATAAAAAACTATACTTCCGTTTCCGATCTGCTTTACCGGAAAGACATGATGCAGATGGTGAACGACAATGTGAAACGTGTCAGCCTGATCTTGCTTACACTTGCCGTAATGTTGATGGCAATCTCGTTTGTACTGATCAGTAACACGATCCGTCTGCTGATTTATTCTAAACGTTTCCTGATCCATACGATGAAGCTGGTGGGGGCTACGCCTGGTTTTATTAGAAGGCCGTTTGTGAGGTATAATGTGGTCAGTGGTATTTTTGCGTCTATCCTCGCAATATTAATGTTGACGGGAGCGTTGTATTATTTACAGAACGAATTATCCGGTTTCATCCAGCTTCTGGATATTAAAGCGTTGATAATTGTTTATGCCGGTGTATTGATTATGGGGATCCTGCTTTCGGTTACGGCTACTGTCTTTGCAGTGAACAAGTATTTACGAATGGGTGTTGATAAATTATATTATATATAAATGTATGGCTAAGAGAGATTTTGCTTTTGGAAAAGAAAATTTTATTTTGATCGCTGTTGCTGTTGCTGTTATCGCGATTGGTTTTATGTTGATGAGTGGTGGCGGTTCGCAGGACCCGACAGGTTTCAATCCTGAGATTTTCAGTTCCCGCCGTATTGTTGTGGCTCCGGCTGTGACAGTGATCGGTTTCGTATTGATGATTTTCGGTATTTTGAAAAACAGTAAAAATAAGGAAGTAGCGGAATGAGTTGGTTTGAGGCTTTAGTGCTGGGAATTGTTCAAGGACTTACGGAATATCTGCCGGTCAGCAGTAGCGGACATCTGGCTATCGGTTCTGCTTTGTTTGGGATTCAGGGAGAAGAAAATCTGGCTTTTACGATCGTTGTCCATGTTGCGACCGTGTTTAGTACGTTGGTGATTTTATGGAAAGAGATCGAATGGATATTCCGTGGTTTGTTTAAGTTCAAGATGAACGCAGAAACTCGCTATGTGATCAATATCTTGATTTCAATGATCCCTATCGGTATTGTAGGTGTGTTTTTCAAGGATACGGTGGAGGCTATTTTCGGATCGGGGCTGCTGATCGTCGGCTGTATGTTATTGCTGACGGCTGCTTTGCTTGCATTTTCCTATTATGCCAAACCCCGTCAGAAGGAAAATATCTCGATGAAGGATGCTTTTATCATCGGTTTGGCTCAGGCGTGTGCTGTGATGCCGGGACTTTCCCGCTCCGGAACAACGATTGCGACCGGTTTGTTATTAGGAAACAATAAGGCGAAACTGGCCCAGTTCTCATTCTTGATGGTTATCCCCCCGATTTTGGGTGAAGCGTTGCTGGATGTAATGAAAGCGGTAAAAGGCGAAGCGGTAGCAGGTGATATTCCGGCATTGTCATTGGTGGTCGGTTTTGTGGCTGCATTCGTATCGGGATGTATTGCTTGTAAATGGATGATCAATATCGTAAAGAAGGGAAAACTGATTTATTTCGCCATCTATTGTGCAATTGCAGGTTTGGTTACAATTGCCTGTACATTACTTAAATAAGAATGGATTTTATAGCAGGAGAAGTAGTATATTTCAATAAGCCCTTAAAGTGGACTTCCTTTGACTTGGTGAACAAATTCCGCTATAAGTTATCGCGGAAACTGAAGGTAAAAAAGATAAAAGTGGGACACGCCGGAACATTGGACCCACTGGCGACAGGGGTAATGATTGTTTGTACGGGCAAGGCCACCAAGAGGATCGATGAATTTCAGTATCAGACAAAGGAGTATGTCGCTACCCTGAAGTTGGGGGAAACGACGCCTTCTTTTGATTTGGAAAAAGAGATAGACGGAGTATATCCGACAGAACATATTACCCGTAAGGAAGTAGAGAAGGTACTACAGTCGTTCGTGGGAACGATTCAGCAGATTCCACCGGTGTTTTCGGCTTGCAAGGTGGATGGTAAGCGGGCGTATGAGTTGGCTCGCAAGGGAGAAGAAGTGGAATTGAAGTCCAAGACGCTTGTGATTGATGAAATGGAGCTGTTGGAGTGTGATCTGCCAGTGGTAAAGATACGGGTGGTTTGCAGCAAGGGTACTTATATCCGCGCTCTGGCACGTGATATCGGTGTCGCTCTTCAATCGGGCGCTCATCTGATTGCTCTCGAACGGACTCGTATCGGAGACATCACACTGGACAAATGTATGTCTCCTGATGACATCGATGTCTTTTTAGATGAAAATATCACAACCGAGAAGGATTGTGAGGATTGATAATGATAAGAATAAAATAAAAATAGAATTTATATTATGAAGCTGTCGAAATTCAAATTTAACTTACCGCAGGAGCTGATCGCTCTCCATCCGGCAAAGAACAGGGACGAGTCCAGATTGATGGTGGTCAATCGCAAGACCGGAGAGATCGAACATAAAGTGTTCAAAGATTTGCTTAGCTATTTCGGAGAAAAAGATGTGTTCATCTTCAATAACACAAAGGTTTTTCCTGCCCGTTTATATGGAAATAAGGAAAAGACCGGAGCTCGTATCGAAGTTTTTCTGTTGCGTGAGCTGAATGAAGATCTTCGCCTTTGGGATGTCTTGGTCGATCCTGCCCGTAAAATCCGTATCGGTAATAAGTTGTATTTTGGTGAAGATGATTCGATGGTGGCTGAAGTGATCGACAATACGACGTCACGTGGCCGTACCTTGCGTTTCCTTTATGACGGGAACCATGATGAATTTAAAAAGGCATTGTATGCATTGGGTGAAACCCCGCTGCCTAAATATATCGACCGTCCTGTAGAACCGGATGACGAAGATCGTTATCAGAATATTTTTGCGACGGAAGAAGGAGCGGTTGTGGCTCCCGCCGCCGGTCTTCATTTCAGTCGTGAACTGATGAAACGTTTGGAGATTAAGGATTGCCAGTTTGCTTATCTGACACTGCATTCTGGGCTGGGTAATTTCCGCGAAATCGATGTGGAAGACCTGACCAAGCATAAGATGGATTCTGAGCAGATGGTCGTGAACGGGGATGTCGTGAATATCGTGAATACGGCAAAAGATAACGGACGACAGATTTGTGCAGTCGGTACCTCCGTGATGCGCGCTATCGAAACAGCTGTTAGTACGGACGGTCACCTGAAAGAGTTTGAAGGGTGGACTAATAAGTTCATTTTCCCGCCGTATGACTTCAGTGTGGCGTCCAGTATGATTACGAACTTCCATATGCCGCTGTCTACTTTGTTGATGATGACAGCCTCTTTTGGCGGATATGACCTGATCATGGATGCTTATGAGGTCGCATTGAAAGAAAAATATAGTTTCGGTGCTTATGGCGATGCCATGTTGATCCTGTAAAAACGGGTACTTATGGCGATTGCATACCTGGGCTTGGGAACCAATGTCGGGAATAAGCGACGGAACATGATAACAGCCGCAGCGTTGTTAGCTGAAAGGGTGGGAGATATTCTCGCCCTTTCCGGTTTCTATGAAACGGAACCGTGGGGGTTTGAGTCGGAGAACTTTTTCTTGAATGCGGCTGTTAAATTGAAGACTTCTTTTTCTCCGTTGGAAGTATTGCAGATAACCCAGCAGATCGAAAAAGAATTGGGTCGCACGGAAAAAAGCAACGGAGTCTATCATGACCGTATTATCGATATCGATATCCTTCTGTATGGGGACGAGGTTTTACAGATACCAGAGCTTACCTTGCCGCATCCTCTCATGCATGAACGGAAGTTTGTGATGGATCCTTTGGCCGAAATAGCTCCGTTTGTCGTACATCCTGTATTGAAAGAACGTATAATAGATTTAAAAGAACGATTATGAATGATATAGAAAAGATATTGACCGGTGGTGGCATGGTCTTTAAGAAAAAGGGGAAAGACGAAAATGCCGGAGAGAAAAAGATTAAGTTTTCAGATTTTCTGCGTGGAACGCATAAATCGGGTTCTGCTAAGATGAAAGCGGAGTTTAAGTATAAAAAAGCCTTGCGCAACACAAAAAAGAAAAAATAATTGTCAATTATCAATTGTCAATTGTCAATTGTTTCGTATTTTTGCGTCCGAATTGATGTGGATAGATTTGTATTGCTTGCAACCACAGGAAAAAATGCTAAAAACAAGCCCTTTTAACTGCCGTCCGGCAAAGCAAATTTCCCCTCGTCAATCCATTTTATTTGATTTATTAACCGTCAATTGTAAATTGTCTGTTGACTTTGAAGAATTTGTGCTCTTTGATTGTCAATTGTCAATTGTCAATTGTCAATTCAAAAAACGATGAGTTATTTATTCACCTCCGAATCGGTGTCCGAAGGGCACCCCGATAAAGTAGCCGATCAGATATCGGATGCTTTGCTGGATGAGTTCCTGGCTTATGACAAGAACTCTAAAGTTGCTTGCGAAACCCTTGTTACAACCGGACAGGTTGTCTTGGCTGGAGAAGTAAAATCAAGTGCTTACGTGGATGTACAGGATGTAGCCCGTAACGTGATCGAAAAAATTGGTTATACGAAAAGCGAATACCAGTTTGAAGCAAAATCATGTGGCGTGTTCTCTTCTATCCATGAACAGAGTGGCGACATTAACCGCGGTGTCGAGCGCGAGGATCCTTATAATCAAGGAGCAGGCGACCAAGGTATGATGTTCGGTTATGCAACTAACGAAACAGAAAACTACATGCCTCTGGCATTAGATCTTTCACACAGTTTGTTGTGGGAGCTTGCCGAGATACGCAAGAATGAAAACGACCTGATGCCCTACCTCCGTCCGGATGCGAAGAGTCAGGTGACGATTGAATATGATGACAACGGAAAACCGTTGCGCATCGATACGATTGTTGTTTCTACACAACATGATGAATTTATCACAGCAAAAGGTATCACACAGGAAGAAGCGGATCTGGCTATGCAGAAAAAGATCGCTGAAGATGTGAAGAGCATACTGATTCCACGTGTAAAGGCTCAGTATCCGGCTCATGTTCAAGCTTTGTTCAATGATGATATCATCTATCATGTGAATCCGACCGGAAAGTTCGTGATCGGTGGTCCTCACGGCGATACCGGTCTGACAGGCCGTAAGATCATTGTTGATACATACGGTGGTAAAGGTGCTCACGGTGGTGGCGCATTTTCCGGAAAAGATCCTTCGAAGGTAGACCGTTCTGCCGCTTATGCCGCTCGTCATATTGCGAAGAATCTGGTTGCTGCCGGTGTGGCTGATGAAATGCTGGTACAGGTGTCTTATGCAATCGGTGTTGCTAAACCGATGAATATCTTCGTCAATACATTCGGCCGTGCCAATGTGGAAATGACAGATGGAGAGATCGCAGAAAAGATCTGGAACCTGTTCGACATGCGTCCGAAAGCAATCGAAGAACGTCTGAAACTGCGTAACCCGATCTATTTGGAGACTGCATCTTACGGTCATATGGGACGTAAACCGCAGGTTGTGACGAAAAAGTTTACCTCTCGTTACAATCCGGAACCGACCATCTGCGAAGTAGAGTTATTTACTTGGGAAAAGCTGGATTACGTCGATAAGGTAAAAGAGGCATTCGGGCTTTAATGTAGGCTGTTTGTACAAACTTATATTGGCTCCCGTCTGAAAAAATCGGTTCTTGTTCCGTTTTTTTTCAGAGAGGAGCTATTTTTATTTTAAATTATGTATATTTGACGCTTGTAATTATCTAAAATTAAAATTTATGCGTAAAACGATTCAGTTTCTTCAGTTAGCCTTTATTCTCCTTTTGGCTACTGCATGTGCAGAGACTTCCCCGTTTAAATACGAGTCGGTCCCGAACGATCCTCTGAAAGCCCGTATCTATACTCTGGATAACGGCTTGAAGGTGTATATGACTGTGAATAAAGAGACCCCGCGTATTCAAACGTATATTGCCGTTCGCGTGGGAGGTAAAAACGATCCCGCCGAAACGACTGGTCTAGCACACTATTTTGAACACTTGATGTTTAAAGGGACTCAGCAGTTCGGCACGCAGAATTACGAACAGGAAAAACCGATGCTCGATCAGATCGAACAGCTTTTTGAAGTGTATCGTAAGACTACCGATGAGGCAGAACGCCAGGCTATTTATCATCAGATCGACAGTGTTTCCTATGAGGCTTCGAAGTTGGCAATTCCAAACGAATATGATAAATTGATGTCTGCTATCGGTGCAACCGGAACAAATGCGTATACCGGTTTTGATCAGACGGTCTATGTGGAAGACATCCCTTCCAACCAGATTGACAACTGGGCCAAGATACAGGCAGACCGTTTCGAAAACAATGTAATCCGTGGTTTCCATACGGAGCTTGAGACTGTGTATGAAGAAAAGAATATGTCTCTTACCAGTGATGGCCGTAAAGTGTATGAAGCTGTTCTGACCGCTCTTTTCCCTGATCATCCTTATGGAACGCAGACTGTTCTCGGGACACAGGAAAACCTGAAAAACCCGTCTATCACGAATATCAAGAACTACCATAAAACTTGGTATGTTCCTAATAATATGGCAATCTGTCTGTCCGGTGATTTTGATCCGGATCAGATGATCGAGACAATCAATAAATATTTCGGTCACTTGAAACCGAACCCCAATCTGCCGAAGTTGCCGGTAACACATGAATCTCCGATTAAAGCACCGGTTGTAAAGGAAGTGTTGGGTGTCGATGCCGAGAATGTGACAATCGGTTGGCGTTTCCCGGGAGCTGCTTCTCCTGATCAGGATTTGCTGAATCTGACAGGCGAAATTATCAATAATGGTAAAGCCGGTTTGTTGGATGTCGACTTGGTTCAACAACAGAAAGTGTTAAGCTGCTATGCCGGAACATACGGAATGTCGGATTACAATGCTTTTGTTATTAACGGCCGTCCGAAACAGGGGCAGACATTGGATGAAGTGAAAGATCTTTTCCTGGCTGAAATCGATAAATTGAAGAAAGGCGAGTTCGATGAAGGTTTACTGGAGGCAGCTATCAATAACTATAAACTGATGCAAATGTACCGGATGGATCGTAACGACGGCCGTGCCGATATGTTTGTCTCTTCTTTCATCGACGGTGTCGATTGGAAAGATGAAGTCGCTTCGTTGGATCGTATGAGCAAAGTGACAAAGCAGCAGATCGTCGATTTTGCCAACAAGTATTTCGGTGACAACTATGCACTCATCTATAAGAAGCAAGGTAAAGATCCGAACGAAAAGAAGATCGACAAACCTAAAATCACCCCGATCGTGATGAACCGTGACAGCTCAAGTATGTTCCTGAAAGAAATACAGGCTTCAAAAATGGCTCCTATCGAACCGGTATTCCTGGACTATAGTAAGGATTTGCAAAAACTGACTGCCAAATCCAATATTCCGGTATTGTACAAGGAGAATACTTCCAACGATCTTTTCTCTCTGATGTATGTATTCGATATGGGTACGAATAATGATAAGGCAATGGGTACCGCTTTCGAATATATGAAGTATTTGGGCACATCTAAAATGAGCTTGAAGGAAATCAATGAGGAGTTCTACAAACTGGCATGTTACTTTAATGTATTCCCCGGTTCGGATCGCACGTATGTGATGCTGGAAGGTTTGAAAGAGAATATGCCGAAAGCAATGGCTCTGTTTGAAGAAATCCTGGCCGATGCACAGGTCAACAAAGAGGCTTATGAAAACCTTGCTGGCGATATCCTGAAAAAACGGACTGATGCCAAATTGAATCAGGGACAGAATTTCAACAAACTGATCCAGTATGCTATCTGGGGACCGAAATCTCCTGCAACAAATGTACTGACAACTGCTGAATTGCAGCAGATGGACCCTCAGGAACTGGTTGACCGTATTCATAAGATCAATTCATTCGATCATAAGATATTGTATTATGGTCCGGAAAAACCGCAGGCTGTTCTGGATATCATCAAACAATATCATAATGTACCTGACCAGTTGCAACCGGTTCCGGCAGCAATTGAGTTCAGCCAGCAGGAAACTCCTGAGAATAAAGTTTTGCTTGCCCAGTATGATGCAAAGCAGATTTATTTCTCTGCAGTCTCTAACCGGGGTGAAAAGTTCGATCCGGCTATCCAGCCTACATTGAATATGTATAATGAATACTTCGGTGGTGGCATGAACGCGATCGTATTCCAGGAAATGCGTGAATCGCGTGGTTTGGCTTATTCCGCAGGAGCTTTCCTGATTACTCCGTCCAAACTGAAATATCCGTATGTATACCGTACGTTTATTGCGACTCAGAATGATAAGATGATCGATGCGATGAAAGCATTCGATGAAATTATCAATAATATGCCGGAATCAGAAAAAGCGTTCAACTTGGCTAAAGACGCTCTCATCACCCGTTTACGTACGGAACGTATTACCAAATCAGACGTTCTCTGGTCTTATCTGAATGCTCAGGACTTAGGTCTGAATACCGACAGTCGTAAAGAATTGTTCGAAAAGGCCCAAACAATGACATTGCCTGAGATCAAGTCGTTCCAGGAAAAATGGGTAAAAGGACGTACTTATATCTATTGTGTATTAGGCGATGAAAAGGATCTTGATCTGAAAGGCTTGTCACAATATGGTCCGATCCAGAAGCTGACACAGGAAGAGTTGTTTGGATATTGATTGTCGTAATCTCTTATGGAGGATAATCTCCTCTGAATAATAGTACCCAAGTATATAGTTTATTGTATATACTTGGGTAAATTTGTCTAATGCAAATTTATAAAAAAACGACATAAAATGAGAGTCAATGAAGATTTACTGAAACGCTTGAAGGTTGGCGACGAAAAAGCTTTTGAGGATTTGTATTGGACTTACAGTCCTCAGGTGTATAACTTCATCAACTCTTTATTGTTTGATAAATCTCTTGCAGAAGATTTGACACAGAATGTCTTTCTGAAAATTTGGGAAAAGCATGAGCAGATAGAACCTGGGTTAGGGATCACGGCTTACCTGTTTACGATTGCCCGGCATTTTGTTTTTAAGGAGACGGAATTCCGTCTGTCTCAACATGCAACGTTGCATGTTGAGAGTATTGATCTAAGTGATAATTCAAAAGAAGAACAACAACATGAAGCGAATTCCCTTCTTGAATATATTGACCATTTAATTGAGAATCTCCCTCCCTCCCGAAGAGAAATATTTCGTTTAAGCCGCCTTGAGCAACTATCAAATAAAGAAATTGCCCATAAATTATCCATTTCAGAAAAAACGGTAGAGACACAACTTTATCGCTCTTTTCAATATTTACGTTCCAAACTACCTCCCGATAAGAGATGGATACTCCTTTTTTGCTATTTGGTTAATCAGTGTTAAATTTAAATGCCTTTGTAAGTGATTTTTCCTTATGAAGGATATACAATATAGAGGATGGAAAGAAAAAATATATACATCGAACTGCTGGATCGTTTTATGCGTGGTGAACTTCCGGCTGAGGAGGAACATGAGTTATGGACATGGTTCAAACAACCTGGAGCTCGTGAGTTATTGTTTCAACATTATCGCCAGTCTTGGACGGAAGCGGAGGGAAAGGAACTTCCGGTTGGAATTCAGAATCGGATGTTCCGGAATATTCAGAGCCGGATACATACAGAAACAGGGAGGAAGGAAAAGCGAAAAACAGTTCGAAAGCTACAGTTTCGCCGGTGGTTGCCATATGCCGTAGCTGTTGTATTTCTTTTAGGCTTTATGACTTTTGTTCATCTATATTTGAACTTGGCTGATAAAACAGAAAATTATTCGTCACAGACCTATAAGGTTTTAGTTGATAAAGGACAACGGGCAAGCGTCATATTGCCGGATGGGACAAAAGTCTGGTTGAATTCTCATACGGAATTGACTTATAATGGTGATTATGGAAAAGGGAATCGTCAAGTCGTTTTGTCGGGAGAAGGTTATTTTGAGGTGGCAAAAGATTCTACTTCGCGATTTATAGTGAAAGCTGGAGAAATGGAGGTCGAGGCGTTGGGTACGACTTTCAATGTGAAAGCCTATCAGGAAGATAGAGAGTTGACGACAACTCTTTTTGAGGGAAAAGTTCGTACGTCAATAGGGAAAGATGAAGTCATTTTGAAACCTGATGAGAGTTTGAGTTTTGATAAGTCTTCGCGTAGAATGATTGTATCCGATGATCTTGCGGCTTATGCTCGGATGTGGAAGGATAATGAGCTTGTTTTTAAAGGAGTAACGATGGAGGAAGTAGCCGTAATGTTGGATCGCTTATATAATGTGAAAGTACGGTTTGCTTCTGAAAAGGTAAAGCGTTATCGTTTTTCCGGAGTTATTAAAAATAATAGTCTGGAAAACGTGATTGAATTGATTAGTCTTACGGCGCCGATTATGTACAAGAAAGTAGGTGGCGAGATTATTATAGAGGAGAGAAAATAATAAAATAGAATATTAATGTAAACAGAATGCCTATGGGAAAGGGAGTATAAAAACACAGGTGTATCTAATTAAGAATAGACACACCTGAGATCTATGCAATGTAATTTTGCCAATTTGAAATCATCGCTTCTCACCACTTGATTTCAGATACAAAGTTACCTGATTAATTGATTATTAATTAATGGAGAACTCTAAAAAAAATGAATACCTTAAAGAATTTATTACGGAAAGGAATCACAATTGGAAGTTTTTGCCTTGTTTCGGGTACGATACTTTCTGCACAGATATCCTTATCCATGCAAAACAAATCCACTCGCGAGGTGATTCGCGAAATTGAAAAAGTAAGTGATTATCGATTTTTTTATAATGACAATCTATCCGGTCTGAATACAAGAATTTCAGTTTCAGCTCAGGGAGAAAATATTCGGGATGTGTTGGAACAGATAAAGAAACAGGCACAGATCACTTATATAATTAAAGAAAACAATCAAATTGTACTATCTGCCCCCGGTTATGTATCTGCGTCGACTCAACAAAATACCCGGAAGATTACCGGTATTATTAAGGACCAAAGCGGTGAACCGGTAATTGGGGCAAATATTGTTGAGAAGGGAACAGCAAATGGAACGATTACGGATATCGATGGACAATATTCGCTGGAAGTGGGGTCGAACAGTATTTTGGTAGTTTCCTATATCGGATATATTACTCAGGAAATTCCAGTGGGAAAGAACAATACATTGGATGTATTATTGAAGGAAGATACGGAAACATTGGACGAAGTCATTGTTATCGGTTATGGAACGACAAAAAGAAAAGATTTCACCGGTTCTGTCAGTTCTGTTAAATTAGAGAATTCTCCGATTGCCCTGTCTCCGAACTTGAATGCATTGGAATCTCTGAAAGGTAATGTCTCAGGTTTGGATATCGGAGCGACTAATTCTGCTGGTGGAGAGCCGAGCATGCAGATGCGTGGACAAAAATCTATTTCTGGGTCCAATGATCCGCTGATCGTGGTGGATGGAGTTATTTTTATGGGTAGCATTAATGATATAAACCCGAATGATATTGCTTCTTATGATGTATTGAAAGATGCGACATCTGCAGCAGCCTATGGTTCCCGTTCTGCAAATGGCGTGATTATTATAACGACTAAAAGAGGAAAAACCGGAAAGCCTGTTGTCACTTTTAATGCTACAGGTAGTATGCAGACTTGGCAGAATAAGCCGGAATTGATGAAGGGAGAGCAATGGCTTGAATCTGTAATGGCGCGAAATAATAGTTCGGATTTAAGTTGGTTAAAGCCTCAGGAATTGGCAAATATGGAAGCTGGTAGGGAGATAAATTGGTTAGACGCGTCAACTCGTACAGGTTGGGTACAGGACTACCAAGTATCGGTTTCCGGAGCTGGAGAGAAAATGAATTACTATTTGTCTGCGGCCTATTCGGATAATCAAGGTGTAGTTATTGGGGATGATTATAATAGAATAACAGCTTTGGCAAAAATCAATACGGATATAACAAGCTGGTTACAGATAGGAGTAGATGCTGCATTTACGAAGTCTGATTATTCGGGTGTGGGAGCTAATATTGGCGAGGCTACGCAAACATCTCCTTACGGTGTGATGTATAGAAATGGGTCGGAAAAATTGTTGGAAAAATTCCCATATACACAGTCGAGTGTAAATGCCTTATGGAATACTGACAAGAGTGTTCGTGATAATAAGGATATACGAAACAATTTCCGTGCAAATGCTTATGCCGTTGTCAAACTCCCTTGGGTTGAAGGTTTGAGCTATCGTTTTAATTATGCCGGAAACTTAAGTAAAAACCAGTCTGGAGATTTTTATTATGAAGGGTATTTTGTTAAAGAAGGTGCTTATGATGATGAAACCCGTTATTCTCCGGCAACGCTCCAAAGTTTGTTAGCAAGCGCCAATGGGAAAATTAATAATAATACGACAGACAGTTGGGTGATCGATAATATTCTGAATTATAAAAATACATTTGGAAAACATTCAATTGATTTGACTGCCGTTGCTACGCGTGATAGGAAAAAATACGAGATGATAGAAACGACCGGTTCGAACTTTGCTGCAAATGGTAATACTACTTTGGGTATAAATGGTTTGCACAAAGCTACAGTTCAGAAAGTCAATATGGATAATAACCAGCGTTCCAATATCGGATATTTGGGCCGTGCGTCTTATTCATATGATGATCGTTACTTCTTTACCGGTTCTTATCGTCGTGATGGAGCTTCTGTTTTTGGGGTTAATCAAAAGTGGGGAGATTTCTTTGCATTTGGTGGAGCCTGGAGATTGAGCAGTGAAAAGTTTATGTCTTCAATTTCGTATTTGGATGATTTGAAATTGAAGGTATCCTGGGGTAAGAACGGTAATCAGGGGTTGGACCCTTATGGAACATTGTCAACCATCAACAATGGCGCTTCCGGCGGTGTCCGCTATGAATTTGGGGGCAGTGATATTATCTATGGATTGAATCAGAAAGCACTTGGCAATGCTGATTTAGGTTGGGAAACGACAGAATCTTGGAATACAGGCTTTGAATCTGCTTGGTTAGGTAGCCGCTTGTTTGTAGATCTGGATCTTTATTTTTCTAAAACAACAGATCAGATATTTACGAGAGATATCCCTGTTATGACAGGCTTTAAAAATATGAAGTCTTCTATGGGGCAGGTTAATAACAGAGGGGTGGAATTGACAATTCGTTCCGTGAATATCAATACACAGGATTGGTATTGGACGACGAACTTGACATTTTGGCTGAACCGTAATAAATTGGTCCATCTGTATGGTGAAGATTTGAATGGCGATGGCAAAGAGGATGATGATATCTCGAACTCTCGTTTTATAGGGAAGCCTTTGGGAGCCATCTATGGTTATCAACAAGATGGTATAGTCCAAGAGACCGATATCGAATATATGAAAGCGAATGGAGCGACTCCGGGTATTCCTAAATATAAAGATATGGACAATGATGGAGTGATTACTTCTGCAGACCGTGTTATTTTGGGATATTCTACGCCTAACTTCAAGTTGAATATAAGTAACACGATTACATACAAAAATTGGGATTTATATTTTATGCTGACCGGTACATTTGGTGGCGGTGGATATTATCAAAAGTCTAATAAAGGTGCTTATTTGACTAATGGTTCCGGTAGGTTCAATACCAATGGTATTTATATACCTTGGTGGACTCCTGAGAATAAGAGCAATGAATATCCTGCAGCAACATTTAATGATGATGGCGGACGTTTCTTAGGTTTGCAGAACCGGGCATTCGTTCGTTTGCAGGATGTGACTTTGTCATATACATTCCGTGAACCTTGGGTACAAAAAGTAAATATCCAAAATTTGAAAGTATTCTTTACGGCGAAAAACTTATTTACGATAACCAAATGGCAGGGAGGAGATCCTGAGGTTGGTGTTACCGTTAGCGAAAATACTTATCCTGTATTAACATCTTTTTCTTTGGGTGCAAATATCAGTTTCTAACAGATAAAATATACAGAAATGAAAAATGTATTAAAATATAGTGTTTGTGGCTTGTTGAGTGCTTGTTTACTTGGCAGCTGTAATGATTCCAAGTTTTTGGAAGAAGATCCTGAAACATTTTATACGATAGATAATGTCTTCTCTACTTCTGAACAGGTTGATCAGGTGTTGGTCGGCTGCTATTCCCATATACGTGTTATGATGTGTATGACTGAAGAGAGCAATACAGCCTTTGTCTTTCGTGGAGGAAATGGAACGGATATGTTTGACGTGGCTACTATCCGTCGTAGTAACCGTTTCAATGATTATAGTATATTGAATTCGACTACGGAAGTTTTTTATATTAATTATTCACATTGGTATCAGTTAATATCGAAAGCGAATCTTGCTTTGTATGCGGCAGAACTTCCTCAGATCTCTTGGACTTCGGAAGCTGAAAAGCTTTATGTGATGGCTCAGGCCCGTTTTTTCAGAGCTTTTGCTTATCGGAATTTGGGTGAATTATATGGTGGCGTTCCTCTCGTAACAGAAATTACAACAACTCCACGTTATGATTTTGAGCGTAGTAGCCGTCTGGAAACTTATCAATATGCTATTGATGAGCTGGAAGCGATCTTGAATGATTTGCCGGAAACTACCGGAACAATGGGACGTCTGGTCAGAGGTGCGGCTCAGCATAACCTTTGCCAGTTGTATATTGATAAAGGTATAGCATTGGAAGAAGATGGTAAAGGTGGAGAGGCGCCTGCTGCTTATCAAAAAGCGATCGCTTATGGTAATGACGTGATTGATGGTTCCGTTTATAGTTTGATGACGGAACGTTTCGGCTCCAGAGCGGACGAAGATCCGGTTTATTATTATGCAACAGAGGAAAGTATGCAGACTCCGGAACATCTCTATTCTGCAGCTGGCTATCCGGTAGAAGGAAATCTTTATTGGGACTTGTTCCAAGAAGGTAACCAGAACTATCAGGAGGGTAACAAAGAGGCTATTTGGGTCGCCCAGATTGACTATGATGCCTATAAAGCAGAGGATGGAGAATCAAAATTGCAGTATTCCCGTTCTTTTGGCCCGGTTTACAGAGATCCCATGTCTGCCCATTTGAATTCGGCGATGGAGGATGTCGGAGGTCGCGGTATCGTACAAGTAACCCCGACAAAATATACGAGAGATCTTGTTTATGAGGGTAAATGGGGTAGCGACCTGCGTAATTCGGAAGCTGTTCTTAGACGTACTTTGTTAGGAAATGTTCCTTCTTCTCCTTATTATGGTAAACCAGTTCCTTGGAGTGTTATTTATAAAGACGGAGAAAGTAAAGATGCTGTTGACGGTTCTTGGACACAATGTTTTCCGATCTCCTGTAAGATTTCGACTGATAAGTACAGAGGTTTGGATGCAGGGGAAAACAGAAGTAACTTGTTCCGTGATGAATATTTGATTCGTTTGCCGGAAACTATCTTGCTGCGTGCAGAAGCCAAGATGCGATCAGGAGATAATGCCGGTGCGGCTGATGATATTAATTTGCTGCGTAAACGTGCACAATGTGACTATCTGGTGAAAGCTTCGGATGTGAATGTCGACTTGATACTGGACGAACGTGCTCGTGAACTGGTGTATGAAGAATGCCGTTGGAACACCCTGTTGCGTATGGGGGGAACTGTTGCCGTGGATCGGATTAAGAAATACGCTTACTGGGATGATCCGAGGACGACATTGACCAAAAATTTCAATTTATGGCCGATTCCTCAGGTTGTTATCGATACAAATAAGGATGTTGTAATGGAACAAAATCCTGGTTGGAATTAATAGGTTAGCATAGTGATTTTTACTAAGACCCGCTAAAATTTTATGAATCG
>UMIJ01001786.1_pt1 | contig 24994 bp, 19 predicted proteins | sample 1965741 | NCBI WGS metagenome assembly UMIJ01 (sample SAMEA4836121, study PRJEB28245) | human gut metagenome | biome: gut microbiome; material: fecal sample | place: Denmark | collected 2008
TCTGCGTATTCTGCGTCATCCGCGTCCGGTAATGTCATTTCGACACATCCTCCAATGCGTCAAACCGATGTCTCCGGTTATGATTACAGGACAAATGCAAGCCGATAAACTCCATCCATTAAGTAACATGCATGGAGTTTTATATGCACTGGCATCCATTTGCGAATAGACTGGCATGAAATTAAAAATGGACTGGCATGAAAAAGAAGTCGGATAACTGCCAGACAGATGGTTCATGCGAAAGAATGTTTCATTGAATACCGACCTTCACACACAGAGGCGATAGAAGGCCATATAATGCTCTTTCACCACTGCCTAAAACAGCATTTTAGCACTCGCTAAATATTCTTTTCCTTATTAACATACTATAATGCATTCTGCTTAGGCAATGACTTGCGGGCATAGGTTGAATCATAACCCATACCTCTTGTTCTTTTCCTTTTATACAAATCCCATCCCTCCGTATTTTCTCCATTATTTTTAGGAAACGGTTTCTAAAATACCACAATTACAATCAAAAGACAAAACGTTTTATTCCTGCCTCTTGTTACTTCTCAAACTATAAGAATAGTGGACAATCGCCAGAACATATCTATGTGACTGACGAACTTTGTCACATATAAACCGAAATTTGTTATATGATATACCTATTGATTTTATTGGCCTTCACGATCTCTGCCCTGATGTCGATGATCATTATTCCGAGGATTTTGGTCGTCGCGCTGAAAAAGCGGCTTTTCGACATTCCGGACAGTCGGAAGGTACATAAAGGAGCCATCCCAAGACTGGGGGGATTGTCTTTCGCTCCGTCAATTCTGTTCTCCCTCTCGTTTGTTTCCGCACTCTATTGCGCGGGATACATGTACGGACAGCAAATACCGCTATGGTTACTCACACATACCCTTTCGGAATTCTACCTGTTGGTTTGCGGAGTGATCTTACTCTACCTCGCCGGGTTGAAAGACGATCTGGTGGGAATGCGTTATACAAAGAAGTTCATGGTGCAGATTGTGGCAGCCTTGCTCCTGCCGTTGTCAGGACTATGGATCAACAATCTCTACGGGTTATTCGGAATACACGAACTGGCATCATGGATCGGTATTCCGCTTACTATCCTCGTAATTGTATTTATCACCAATGCCATTAACCTGATCGACGGAATCGACGGATTGGCTTCAGGGCTGACAGGCTCGGCATTACTCGTGCTTGGCAGTCTATTCTTGATTAACGGAATGTGGATATACGCCCTGCTGTCGTTCGCGACTCTTGGAGTGCTGGTGCCTTTCTTCTATTACAACGTCTTCGGACAGGCTGATCACGGGAAGAAAATATTCATGGGTGACACGGGGAGTCTGACATTGGGCTATATTCTGGTATTCCTTGCCATCCGCTATGCGTCTTACAATCCGGATGTTGCACACTATTCCGCCGGTGCCATCGTGGTCGCCTTCTCGACACTGATCGTACCAATGTTCGACGTTGTGCGTGTGATGATCGTACGGGCACGCAGCCATCGGCCACTATTCAAACCAGACCGTAATCACATCCACCATAAGTTCCTCGATATGGGAATGAGCGCACACAAGGCGATGATCAGTATCGTCGTAATCGCCAGTCTATTCAGTAGCCTCAATATCTTGCTCGTGTCGTTCGTGAATATCAATATCGTATTTGCCGGCGACATCGTGATCTGGGTGGTATTAAGCATTTGGTTTGAAAAGGCCAGAAACAAAAAAGAATTTTTAAACGGAAAAGAATGGGTCAAACGAATTTAGAAAAAATACAAATAATGAAAGCATGTTTTATGGGATTGGGCTATATCGGCCTGCCTACAGCTATTATCGCAGCCGGAAGCGGCATTCAAGTTATCGGGGTCGACGTAAATCCGAAAGTAGTGGAAATGACAAACCGAGGTGTTATCCATATTGTGGAACCTGGATTACAGGAGTTGTGTTCGGAAGTCGTGGAATCCGGTAAGCTGAAAGCATCAGATGTTCTGGAAGAAAGCGATGTATACCTGATCGTCGTACCAACTCCGTTCAAAGGAAATCATGAACCGGACATTTCATATGTCGAAGCCGCTACACGTATGGTCGCACCTTTTCTTAAGAAAGGGGATCTTTTCGTCATCGAATCGACTTCACCTGTCGGGACCACCGAAAAGATGGCAAATCTGCTCTACGCTTTGCGTCCGGAACTGGAAGGAAAAATATATCTCGCTTATTGTCCGGAGCGCGTTTTACCAGGCAATGTCATCTACGAACTGATGCAGAACGACCGGGTTATCGGAGGAATCAACTCCGAATCAACTGAAAAGGCGATACAATTCTATCGCCACTTTGTCAGAGGGACACTCCACCGGACAAACGCCCGGACAGCGGAGATGTGCAAACTGACGGAAAATTCGTCACGTGACGTCCAAATAGCTTTCGCCAACGAACTGTCGCTGATCTGCGACAAGGCAGGTATCAACGTTTGGGAACTGATCGAACTCGCCAACAAACATCCGCGTGTCAACATTCTGCAACCAGGTTCAGGCGTGGGAGGACATTGCATCGCCGTAGATCCTTATTTCCTGACATCCGAATTTCCCTACGAGTCGCAACTTATCTCGAAAGCACGCGAAATCAATAATTACAAAGCATTCTGGTGTGCCGAAAAAATCGAAAACGCCATCCTCCACTTCTTCCTTGAGCATCATCGTAAACCGGTAGTAGCTCTGATGGGCCTTTCCTTTAAGCCTGATATCGACGACTTGCGCGAATCACCAGCCAAATACATCACCTCAAAAGTTCTCCAACGTTCAGCCGATACCGACATCCTGATCGTCGAACCCAACGTTCACGAACATCCAGTCTTCAAACTGACCGACTACAAATCCGCCTACACCCGCGCCGACATCGTCGCCTTCCTCGTCTCCCACAAAGAATTCAAAACATTACCTCACAACAAAGAAAAAGTGATATTGGATTTTTGCGGGGTGTTTAAGAAATAGGGATAGAAATGGTAAACAAATCCAAACTTATCCATCCAACTTCAATCAAAAGAAATTTTGTATTGAACCTGCTGAACACAGTTACGGCACTTCTTTTCCCCTTGATAACGTTTCCTTACGCTTCCCGAATTTTATTTGCTGAAGGTATCGGACGGGTACAGTTTTTCTTGTCGATCATTGACTACATAGCCTTATGCACAGCATTAGGAATTCCTTTATACGCGGTACGGGAAATTGCAAAAGTACGAGACGACACAATGTTACGGAGCAAAACAACTACAGAAATCCTCCTACTTCATGCCTTATTGACATTAGCCGGTTACGGGATTGTATTGCTACTAAGTTTCACGATTGCCAAGATTGAGGTGGATGTTCCTTTATTCCTGTTACTCAGTACGACTTTATTTTTCAACGCGATTGGAGTTGCTTGGTTCTATCAGGCGATAGAAGATTTCAAATATATCACGATTCGAACCCTGATCGTTCGTGTTATGTCTTTAGCCGCACTCTTTGTGCTTGTCAAAAACAAAAATGACTTATTCTATTATGCTATTATCCTGGTAATTGCAAACGTAGGGAGTAACATATTCAATTTTTTTCGTTTACGAAAATACATTCTGGTCATTCCTTGGAAAGAATTAAACCTATGGAAACATCTGAAACCGGCTCTACGAATATTTATTTTGAACCTGATGATCAGTATTTATGTCAACCTCGATTCCATCATGCTGGGCTTTCTCAAAGATGAACAGGCTGTCGGATTCTATACGGCCGCCACACGAGTAACAAAAGCAATCATAGGAGTGGTCTCATCATTAGGAATGGTACTTCTCCCCAGGTTTTCCAATATGGTCAGCAACAAACAATTAAAAGATTTCAGCATTTTATCAAATAAGGCGGTAAGCTTTATTGTCTGTCTGTGCCTGCCAATGGCGACAGGACTCGTCTTTATGTCGACGCCAATTATCCGTCTATTTTGCGGGCCGGATTTCGATCCATCCATCCTCACTTTGCAACTACTCGCCCCAACCATTCTCTTCATCGGTATATCAGGAATTCTGGGTATACAGATCCTCTATCCACAAGGAAAGGAAAAACTGGTTATAATCGCAACAGGGACGGGAGCAGTCATCAATTTCACACTGAATTACTTACTTATACCCCAGTACTTCCAATATGGTGCAGCCTTCTCCACCTTGATAGCCGAGTTGTCTGTACTTGTCGTAATAATCCTGATTGGAAAGAGATTCCTACCGATCCGGTTCATAAGTAAGCAAAATCTACAATATATCCAGGGAACTCTCCTTATAACAGCTTTTTTGTTTCTCATAAATCATGTAAGACTTAACGACTATCTGAAAGTACTTATCGGAATACCGGCTTCGATTATCATTTATAGCCTATATCTCTATAGCCAGAAAGATATATTTGCCTTACAGATCAAAAATATCCTCGTATCAAAATTAAAATTACATATATGAAAGAGTATGATTACCTGATTATTGGAGCCGGACTATATGGTTCCGTATTCGCTTACAAAGCAAAGCAGGCAGGAAAAAAAACATTAGTCATAGACAAACGTCCGCATATTGGTGGGAACCTGTATTGTGAAAACATAGAGGGAATCAATGTTCACAAATACGGTGCCCATATTTTCCATACTTCCAATAAGAAAGTATGGGATTTTGTCAACACTATCGTCGAGTTCAATCGATATACAAACTCACCGATTGCCAACTATAAAGGGAAATTATTCAATCTTCCTTTCAACATGAATACATTTTACTCATTATGGGGCACGAAAACACCAGAAGAAGCGATGAAAAAGATTGAAGAACAGCGAAAGGCTTCCGGTATTACCGATCCTCAAAACCTGGAAGAGCAAGCAATCTCACTAGTTGGAAAAGATATCTATGAGATATTAATTAAAGGATATACAGAAAAACAGTGGGGCAGAAAAGCAACGGAAGTTCCTGCCTTCATCATCAAAAGGTTACCTGTACGCTTCACCTTTGACAATAATTATTTCAATGACCTATACCAAGGTATACCCATCGGTGGTTATAACAAACTGATAGAGGGCCTGCTTGAAGGTACAGAAGTCCGGACAGGAATTGATTTTTTCTCTGACCGCCCCAACTTCGAACTGCTCGCCGATACATTAGTCTATACCGGCAAGATTGATGAATTTTACCATTATCAATTCGGGAAACTGGCATACAGGAGTCTACGATTCGAGGAAGAAACATTGGATTACCCTAACTACCAAGGAAATGCAGTCGTAAACTATACAGACGCGAAAGTGCCATTTACACGTATTATCGAACATAAACATTTCGAATTCGGTACACAAGATAAAACAGTCATTACGCGTGAATACTCCACCGAATGGAAAGACAACAACGAACCTTACTATCCAATCAACGATCATGATAACAATAATGTTTATAAACAATACAAGGAGCTGGCCGATAAAGAAAAGAACGTCATCTTTGGTGGACGTCTTGCCGAATACAAATATTACGATATGCACCAGATTGTTGAAGAAGTTCTTAAAAGGTTCTGATATGACTGTATATGCATTTATCGTGACTTATAACAGGCTTGATTTGCTAAAAAAAACGATTGCCTGCTTGCAACATCAATCCTACCCCATCGATAAAATATTTATCGTGAACAATGGTTCGACCGATGGCACGACTGAATGGTTATCTACTCAGTCCGACTTGCAGGTGATCCTCCAGCAAAATACCGGTGGAGCCGGTGGTTTTTCTACCGGTGTCGAATACGCATACAAGGAAGGTGCCGATTGGGTATGGATGATGGATGATGATGTTTTCCCTGCACCAGATTGTCTGGAAACATTGTTGAAATATAGCGACCGCTCCCTTTGTCTACATCCGGCAAGATATTATTCCGATGACGTTTATGTACCATGGGGATATCAGTATGACATACGGAGGGATAAGGAGATAAAAGTCTCTCCTGAGAATTTTGAAAAAGAAATTTTTTCCGTCAATGTCGGTTGTTTTGAAGGGATGCTTATCCACCGTTCTATTATCCGTAAGATCGGTTTCCCTGACAAACGATTTTTCATCACCAGCGACGATAGAATATACGGACATCTCGCAAGCCGACATACGAACGTCACACTGGTACGAGATGCCAAACTGAAACGGCAGGTTCTTTCTTCCGAAACGAAAAACAGCCCAATGTACACTTACTATCTAATTCGGAATTTCCACCTCCGGAACGAATATTGCCAGAAACTATCCAAAAACAAAGGGTTCACTTTCTGGACAAAAATCAGATTTACTCTTGGTATTTTGAAGTCTTATACATATAGATACTCACATTTAGAGAATCCACTCAAGCAGAAAATGAAAAAGGCAGTTCGGAAAGGTGCGATAGACTGTCTCAAAAAGAAAACCGGTAATACGTTCGCGATCTGAAATGCTGACAATTTCAAAGAATAATATAGACTATATATTCATATGTATTCTCTTGTTGTTTTCAACAAGTGCCAATATACATTTATCCGGTATACCGGGATGTTTCCTTTTGTTTATATGTGCTCTTTCGTACCAGTTTATTCAAGAAAGGAAAATACTTATCAGCCATAAGTTTTTGCTCCTCATTGGGTTGCAATTAATTTATTTCGGATTACTTTCTATCCTACATCACCAGCTGGAATATTACAAGTTCATTTGTTATTTCACCTATTCGTATGCGGCGTATGTGGCTATACGGATTGTCTCGAACAAGCTTTTATTTTACACCGAAGCAGCCATTACCATGTTCGCCTACATTAGTGTATTTTTCTTTTTATGGCAACTTATCAATCCGGCAAGTCTGTTTTATATCATCAAGCAGATCGGTGTACAATACCCGGATGCCCTTGCCTCATCCGAAAACAGGTTTGCCTACAACATGCTTATATACTCGATCAACTCCCCGTTCGACGGATCATTTACCCGAAACTGCGGGCTATTCTTCGAACCGGGGTTAAATGCATGCATCCTCTGCCTGGCTTTGGCACTGAATATTATGAGAAACAATCTAAAATTCGGAAGACGTTTTTTCCTTCTCTCCTGTGTATTACTGACAACGCTTTCGACAACCGGATTTATTATCTATTTATTTATTGTGATTGTAGTGGGATATAGCCAGTCAAAAAAGTATTCGCTCCTGTTCTTTCCTTTGTTCATTCTGATCCTTTTGCCATTTCTGTATTCAGACTTTTTTATTCTGAAAATCACAAATGACTATGATCAGATGATCAACTACGAACAAGTATTCCAGTTAGCCAAAGAGACGGATTCCATACAAACTCCCGGAAGATTGATCTCACTCCGTTTGGCATTCATAGACTTTCTACATCATCCGTTTTGGGGTGGAGGAACAAAAGTCTCCTCTCTGTCTGACCTGTACGGCGGGGAAGTGATGCTGGTAAGCGGATTCGCCATGCTCCTGGTGTATTACGGCATATCGATGGCTATTATATGGATGTACGGTTTTTACAGGTTCTCGATATTCGTTCAGTCGTTTTACAGAGTGAAAAGAGGCAAATATCTACTTTTCATCGTTTTACTCCTGATCTCTTTATCATACGAAATCGAATTCCCCCTCTTTTTCTTGATCGCGACTTTACCTTTCTTATATTCATACGAACACAAAACAATATCCCATCCGATAAGAAATAACAATGAACATATTGCAAGTTATATATAGTCTTTCACAAGGCGGAGCCGAACGTTTCGTCGTCAACCTGTCCAATGAGCTAACAGAAAAAGGACACAAAGTTACACTATGTACTTTCCGGGACGACGAAACCGACCCGGCGATGTCATTTAACCTGCAGTTTCTGAATGAGAAGGTCCATTATGTCAATTTGAAGATTTCATCCGGCCTTTCAATAAAAAAGATAAACAGGATAGAGAATCTCGTAAAAAACATAAGGCCGGACATCATCCATTGCCACTTGAATGTAATCCCCTACTTCTATCGACTGGCTGTAACCAATCGGAAAATAAAGATATTCCATACACTGCATAGCCTTGCCGAAAAGACGTACGGAAACAAACTACAATTTTACATCAACAAATTCTTTTATACCAACCTGTTAATCAGACCTGTTACGATTTCCAGAGAATGCCAACTTTCGTTCGAAAAACTTTACAAACTACCGGAAGTTCCCAACATAAACAACGGTTGCCCGGAAGTACTCCCTTCCCCCTTGTTTTCCAAAACTAAAAAAGAAGTTGCAAAGTACAAAACGAATACAACTGAACCCGTATTTGTTCACGTCGCCAGGTTCCATCCGCTAAAAAACCAGGAACTGCTGGTTGACGCTTTCAACAAACTGGCTGCCGTACAGAACCGATTTACGCTTCTCATAATCGGGAATGGCTTCGATACACCGAAAGGATTGGAACTGCAACGAAAGGCCTGCCGAAATATTCACTTTTTAGGACTCAAGCCCAATGTCGGTGATTACCTGCTCTGCTCCGATGCCTTCTGCCTGACATCACACTACGAAGGATTACCTATAAGCCTGTTGGAAGCCCTGTCATGCGGATGCGTTCCTATATGCACTGCAGTGGGAGGGATAACAGATGTGATCACCAACAATAGAAATGGATATTTATCCAGTCCCAGCTCAGAAACAGCTTATCTGGAAAAATTACTATTTTTTATGGAATACCCAAAGAATATTACAAAAAGCTCCTTAAAAGAATATTTCCAACAGAATTATTCAATGTCTATATGTACAAATAAATATATATCATTATTCGAACAATAACATATTTACCCACAGTTCTTATGATCCCACAATTCATTTCTAAACATGTATTAACGATCGGTTCCGATTACAAGAAAACACAAGGAGGAATTGCCCAAATACTCTCATCATACAGTAAACTATTCGAACAGTTTAACTTCATACCGACAACTTTCGGTAACAACAAAATGATCAAAGCCGGTGTAATGCTAACAGCACTTATTCGCGTCATAGTCCAAAGCATATTCGGCAACTATAAAATCATCCACATACACGGAGCCTCTTATAACAGTTTTAAAAGAAAAAAGTATTTCATCCATCTTGCAAAATTCTTTCATAAGAAAGTAATTTATCATATTCACGGGGGAGGTTTTGAAGAATTTTACAACCAGAATAAAAAAGAGGTCAAAAACGTGCTGTTAAAATGCGACACAATAGTTGTTTTATCTGATTACTGGAAATTTTTTTTCACAAATGAAATAGGATGCAAACAGGTTGTCATCATAAGGAATATAATTGAAAATCCTATTTTTCAAAAAGTTCAAAAAAAAGATTCTGTCCTTCACTTTGTATTATTGGGATTATTAGGAAAAAATAAAGGGGTATACGACCTTCTGGAAGAGATCAAAGACCACAAAGAGTTCTATCAACATAAAATCAAATTGCATTTGGGTGGGAATGGAGAAGTTGAAAATATACAATCATTTATCCGGCAACATGACTTATCCGAAATCGTGACATACGAAGGTTGGGTTTCCGGTCAAAAAAAACAAGAATTACTCTCAAATTCAGATGTTTATATACTTCCTTCTTATAAAGAAGGAATGCCTCTTTCCATCATTGAAGCTATGTCGTACAAACTTCCCATCATATCGACCCTAATAGGCAGCATCCCGGAACTGGTCGACAGTACAAATGGAATATTAATACCTCCTGGTGATAAAAAATCTTTACATTGTGCAAATGTAAAGATTCTAAACAACAAGGACAAGTTGAAGCAAATGGGGCTTGCTTCATATCAAAAAGCCCAAAATTATTTTCCAGAAAATATCGAAGAAACACTAACAAAATTATATAGTTCCTTATTAAACTTATAAAACAAATGAATATCGCAGATTATCTCAAAAATGATATTACACAATATCCAAACTGGATCAACAAAATATTATTGAAATTAAATATATTTGGTTCTCTCTCATATGGTTTCGGCTATAATCAATTCCGAAAAAACATGGACCTGATTGATTCCCAACAAAAACTGCTGAACTGTGTAAACTTTGCTATCAAATATGTACCATATTATCATGATAAATATGGAAACGAACCAATAAGCTCTATTAATGAATTCCGACAACAGTTCGGATTCATCGATAAAGAAGAAGTGATGAAACACTGGAGCGCTTTCCAATCTACACGAAGTAAATCTCATAAATTCGTGACTGGAACAACTGGAGGGACAAGTGGAAAACCGTTACATTTAATTTTTCCACAAAACCGCTATGTTACGGAATTACCTTTTATCCATCGAGCTTGGAATAACACAGGTTGGAAATATCATACCAGAGGGGTAATACGAAACCACTCACTAAATATTAAAGAAATCTATCGAATAAATCCCATTACTAAAGAATTTATATTCGATGGTTTTCGTATCTCTGAACCGAAATATTTATTTCAAATATACACTCAACTCAAAAAAAACAACATCCAATATATTCAAGCATATCCATCCTCCGCTTATCAACTGGCTTCATTTATGAAAAAAGAAAAATTAGACCACACATTTATCAAATGCTTCTTATGCAGTTCTGAAAATGTCTATGATTATCAATACAAACTAATAGAAAAAGAAATGAATATCCAACTTTACAGTTTATACGGGCACAGTGAGAAACTGATTATGGGAGGCTTAAAAAAAGGAACTCACTTCTATGAAATAGAACCGGCATACGGATATTTCGAATTAATAGATAAAGAGGGAAAAGTGATCACTCAGCCCGGTATCATGGGGGAGATGGTTGGAACGACTTTTTACAATCACTTCATGCCACTCATCCGATACCGAACAGGAGATTATGCCATGTACGCAACAAACAAGCAAGACTCCCTTTTATTAGAATGTATACAGGGTAGATGGAACGGAGACAAAATATATCTAAACGATGGCACTTTCATTACGACTACGGCATTAAACCTACATTCCGACATCTATACAGTCATAGCCGGTTTGCAATATATCCAAAAGACTGAAGGTGAACTGGAAGTTCTTATTATTAAAACAGATCAATATAAAACAACACATGAAAAAAAAATCTTAGAACAATTCACCGAAAAAACAAATCAAAAATTAATTATACGAATAAACTATGTGGATAATCTGGTTAAAGAACCAAACGGGAAGTTTTTACTTCTAAAAAGTGAAATAAAGAATAAGAATGAATACAAGGATTGAATCTTTCAATAAACTCCGCCAATATTGCGAGTCCGAACACTTCAAAGGTTGGGATCCTTATGACGGATTAAACTCTAAAATTTTCCAGAATATCCCCCTCCTTCATAAATCAGCCCTATGCCGATTGATCATGATACAGGGATTCAAGCGCATGCCTTTTAACTTGAGGCCTCTGTTTCTTGTTCCGAAAGAATACAATTCAAAAGGAATCGGACTTTTCCTGCAAGGATATTGTAACCTCTATACCATCATAGAGAAAACAAGCAAAGAGGACTTATCAAAGGAAAAAGAGAGAGTCCTATCCCGTATCCATCAATTGGCCGAACTTCTGATTGCACTGCGTTCAAAAGGATATAGCGGCTCATGCTGGGGATACAATTTCGACTGGCAGGCCCGTCGTTTATTTTTCTTTCCTAAAAACACCCCGACAGTAGTAGCAACAAGTTTTTGCGCAGAGGCACTCATTAGCGCATACAAAATTACACGAAAAGAAAATTATCTTGCAAACGCATTATCGGCTGTCAATTTTGTTATACAAGATCTGCACAGGACTCCTCAGAAAAGAGGTTTTTTATTCTCATACAGTCCGTTACCAGGCAATGACACCGTGTACAACGCCTCTCTTTTAGGAAGTAAAATTTTAAGTTATGGTTATCACTATACCCAAAATACCTTATACAAAGAATTAGCAGGAGAATCAGTCTTAGCCTGTTGCGATGCACAGAAAGGGGACGGTTCCTGGCCTTACGGAATGTTGCCGGTACAAACCTGGAAAGACAGTTTCCATACAGGATACAATTTAGATTGCATACAGGAATATCAGACTTTAACAGGAGACACGACATTCTCCGCTCATATCGAAAACGGTTTCAAATACTACATTCAGCATTTTTTCGAAAATGACGGAACACCTAAATATTATGACAATAAGACATATCCTATTGATATCCATTGTCCGGGCCAACTGCTCGTCACCCTATCCAAACTCAAAAAATATGCGGAACATAAAGAATTAGCCGACAAAGTAGTAAACTGGACAATCACGAATATGCAAGATTCCGAAGGATACTTTTACTACCAGTTAAAACAATTCTTCAGCTCGCACATACCATATATGCGTTGGAGCAATGCTTTCATGTTTAATGCCTTATCTTATTATTTATTAGAACAATTGCAATATGAAAAATAAATCAATATTCATAAAAGGAATAAAAGTCCACCCCTTTCCCTCAGATTCCAGTTTGCTGGAATATGTGGAGGAACATAAAGGGATATTAGTAGCGATAAATGCGGAGAAGATACTGCATGCGAACGAGCAAATACAAGATATTGTGAACAGGAATATCGGATATTGCGATGGCATAGGAGCAGTTATGGCAGTACGGCAGCACGGAGCCGTGGATGCCGTCAAGATCGCGGGATGCGAACTGTGGTTGAAGATTATAACAGCTCTGTATCAAAAAGAAAAAACCTTCTACTTGGTCGGGAGTAAACAGCCCGTAATAGAGAAGACCATCTCCCGGTTGAAAGAAGACTTTCCCGGAATACAAATAGCGGGTTACCGTGACGGATACATACAAACAGAGACAGAACAGGAAGAACTGATCGAAGACATCAAGACAAAACAGCCGGATGTCATATTCGTTGCAATGGGATCACCCAAACAAGAGTTATTGATGGAAAAAATGTATCAGGCACATCCCGCAATTTACCAAGGGTTAGGAGGAAGTTTCGACGTCTATACAGGGAACGTGAAACGAGCACCCGAATGGTGGATAAAGCACAATCTCGAATTTGCATACCGCCTATTGAAACAACCCTCGCGCATCAAACGGCAAATACATTTAATCAAATTCTTGATACTGGTCAAGACTGGAAAAATCTAAACAGAAACAACATGAAGAAAATAATGCTCGTCTTCGGAACCCGTCCTGAAGCAATTAAAATGGCACCATTAGTAAAAGCTTTCCAACAGAAAAAAAATAAATTTGAAACCATTGTCTGTGTTACCGGGCAACACAGGGAAATGCTGGACCAAGTTCTAAAGCTTTTCAACATCCGTCCCGATTACGATCTCAACATAATGAGGCAAGGACAGGACCTCTACGATATAACAGCCCGAGTTCTGACAGGAATGCGAGACGTTCTGCAGGAAGCGAAGCCAGATATCGTTCTGGTCCACGGGGACACCACCACTTCAACAGCCGCAGCACTCGCCGCCTTCTACCGGCAAATACCGGTCGGTCATGTAGAAGCGGGATTACGCACACACAATATTTACAGTCCGTGGCCGGAAGAAATGAACAGACAGATCACCGGAAGGATTGCCACCTGGCATTTCTCTCCTACAGTTTTGAGCCGGAATAACTTGATACATGAAGGTATAAATGAGAACAAGATTCGCATTACCGGTAATACTGTTATCGACGCCCTTTACCATGTTGCCGCTACTATCCGCAAAGATTTCACCCTGCGTAAACAACTTGACACCGAACTGATGTCTGCTGGTTATAAAACAACTCCACTTGCTGAACAAAGTTACCGCAAACTGGTTTTAATAACAGGTCATCGCCGGGAAAACTTCGGCGATGGATTTATCCAGATATGCCGGGCAATAAAGACTCTGGCAGAGCAGTATGCGGAGGTAGACTTTGTCTACCCTATGCACTTGAACCCAAATGTAAGGGAACCCATTCACGAAATATTCGGAAATGCCCACCTCCCTAACCTGTTCTTTATAGAGCCTTTGGAATATCTTCCCTTCGTCTATCTAATGGAGAAGTCAACACTTGTCCTAACCGACAGCGGAGGCATACAAGAAGAGGCTCCGGGGTTGGGAAAACCAGTGCTTGTCATGCGTGACACAACGGAACGGCCAGAAGCACTTGACGCAGGGACAGTAAAATTGGTAGGAACGGATTACTCCCGGATTGTGACTGAAGTATCCCACTTGCTGGATGACAATACTTATTATAACCGTATGAGCCAAGCAGTAAACCCTTATGGGGACGGAACTGCCAGCCAACAAATCGTTCAAACAATAGAAAAAGTAATATGAAAAATCTTGACAAAAAACAAGCTGTATTATGCCGTCATAAGCCATCAAGTCGTCAATGGATAAGACAACAGCATCTGACACGATACATCATTGGGTTCCTGTTTATACTGGTATCAATTACCATACATGCACAAATTCCACAGGAATTAATCGATAAAGCCCGTGCCGCCGGGATGACAGAGGAACAGATACAAAAAGAAATAGCCAAGCATGGGAAAGAACAAAATGGTATCAACCAGATCATTCATCCGACTGCGGAAAACACCGTATCCGACCGTTCCCAACCTACCCAGCAAGCACTTCCTCCACTGACGGAGCAACGCGACGAACATAAGCCTAAGCAACCTTTGGAAGATATTGTTTTCGGGCGAGAAATCTTTTCTGATAAGAATTTGACATTCGAACCGGATCTGAATATGCCGACGCCTAAAAATTATGTCCTATCGGCAGGAGACGAGTTGCTGATCAATGTATGGGGAGATTCGGAGCTGAACTTGAAACTCAGTATTTCTCCCGACGGAACGATCTTGATCCCCAATGTCGGTCCCGTATCCCTAAGTGGACTGACTATCGAGGCGGCAGAGAATCGCATCCGGCAGGAATTGGGTAAAATCATGGCAACGCTTGACGGCAGTCAGCCTAACACATTCGTTTCTGTCGGACTGGGGCAAATTCGCAGCATTAAAGTCAATATTGTCGGCGAGGCCGTCGCACCCGGAACTTATACACTCTCATCTCTCGCCACGCTTTTCAATGCCCTTTATGCAGCAGGAGGAGTAAACGATATCGGATCACTGAGAAATATAAAAGTATACCGGAACAGCAAAGAGATCGCCAACCTCGATGTATACGACTATCTGCTGAACGGTAAATATGACACGAATATACGACTGGAAGACAACGACATGATCATTATCGGCCCTTACGAACAGCTTGTCACCGCCGGTGGTAAAGTGAAAAGAGACCGTACATACGAACTCCGACGAGGAGAGACGCTTGCCGACCTGCTCGACATGGCAGGTGGTTTCACAGGAGATGCCTACACCAACAGTATACGGGTGAAACGCAAAGCTGGCGATCGCTACAAGATTGCCACAGTTAACGAAGAACAATTCCAGACATTTGTGCTACAAGACGGCGATTCACTGATGGTGGATTCAGTCATCCCCTACTACGATAATCGAATCATCATTTCCGGTGCAGTCTGGCGACCCGGAGAATATGAGTTAAGTCCGGACGTACACACCGTCAAACAATTGGTCGAACAGGCTTCGGGACTTAAAGGAGACGAATTTACAGGACGCGCACAGATCACAAGGCTCAACCCTGACTTCACCAGTTCGGTAATCGCCATCAATATTGTAGACATTTTGAACGGGAAGGCTCCTGACATCGAACTACAGAAGGAGGACCAACTATATATCCCTTCTTTGTTTGACCTCCGTGAACCTTATACTATCAAAGTGAGTGGAGCAGTTAACGCTCCCGATACCGTATTGCCCTTCCGTAAGAATCTGACAGTAGAGGATGTTATCGTCCTCGCCGGTGGCCTACGCGAAGCAGCCTCGACTATCAACGTGGAAGTGGCACGACGGCTCAAAGATCCGTCCGCCACCCGGAGCAGTAACCAGACAGCCGAGACATTTAACTTCACCCTCGACGAAGGACTGGCAGTAACCTCCGGCGATACACTTTTCACCCTCGAACCATTCGACGAAGTATTCGTCCGTTTCTCACCCGGTTACCAGGAACAGCAAGTAGTGAAGATCGGAGGCGAGATCACTTTTGCCGGCAACTATGCTTTAAAGAAAAAGAATACGCGCCTAAGCGAACTGATCAAGCAATCGGGCGGAATCACTCCAGACGCCTATGTGCGGGGAGCCAGCTTGAAACGCAAACTGACAACGGACGAGTTGCGCCAGATCGAAACTCTCCTGCAATTGAGTAATAACAGTAAGCAGAGTCGTGACTCGATCTCCATTTCGCTTGCCAACCTGAAGGAGTACCCCGTAGGCATCGACCTGCAAAAAGCGCTCGCCCACCCGGGAAGCGCCGACGACCTGGTATTGCGCGATGGAGACGTGCTCTACATTCCCCAACAGCAAAGCACAGTGAAAGTGAGCGGCTCCGTCACCTACCCTAACAGCGTGACCTATACGAAAGGAATGGACATCCGGGACTGCCTCTCACAGGCTGGTGGCTACAACGACATTGCCCGCAAGTATCCTATCGTCATCTACATGAACGGAAAAGTGGCGACCACGCAACGTAAAATGATTTTCTTCAAACGTTACCCCAAGGTCGAACCTGGCTGCGAAATCGTAGTCCCCGCCAAGACGCAACGCGACCGCCGGGCAAGTCTGGCTGAAATCATGAGCGTCGGCAGTTCTGTCACATCAATGGCTGCAATGATAACATCAATGGTTAATCTTTTAAAGTAAACAAATGGATAAGAACAATCATACTCCGTCATCTCCACTATCGGAAATCGACTTGGTCGCCCTCACCGGCTACCTGTGGAAAAAACGACGTTTCTTCATAAAATGCTGCGGATTTGCAACAATGGTGGGACTCATCATTGCTTTCAGCATACCCAAAGAGTTTACTACAACGGTGAAACTGGCTCCCGAACTCCTCGATGCCACAAGCAAGATGAGCAATCTCAGTGGACTCGCGGCAATGGCAGGAATCAACCTCAACTCAGCCTCCGGCCAGGATGCTTTGTCCCCCAACCTCTATCCCGATATTGTGCACAGTACACCTTTCCTGTTGGAACTTTTCCCCGAAAAGGTAACCGACAAAGAGAATAAGTACACGATCACCCTATATGATTATTTAGACAGCCATCAGCGCTCCACTTGGTGGAGCCTCCTTATAAAAGCTCCTCTAAAAGGAATAGCCGCCCTCCGTTCATTCTTCTTCGATAACGAAGAAAACGATGGGCACCTAAACCCCTTTCGGCTCACCCGCAAGCAAGAAGATGTACTGAAAAACCTACGCCAGCGCATCACTGTCTTTGTCGATAAAAAGACACAAGTCGTTACTCTCGGTGTCGACATGCAAGACCCGCTGATCTCAGCCGACGTGGCGCACAGTATCGTGATAAAGCTACAGACCTACATCACACATTACCGAACACAGAAAGCAAAGAAAGATCTGGAATTTACAGAAAAAGTGCTAAAGGAATCACGCAGTGCCTATTACAAAGCACAGCAGGCCTATGCAGCTTTCGAAGACGGCAACAAAAACATTATCTCCGCCAGTTACCGTACCGAGCAAGAACGGTTACGCAACGAGATGACCCTCACGTTCAATGTATATAACACGTTAGCGCAAAAGCTCGAACAAGATAAACTCCGGGTACAGGAACAGACACCAGTCTACACCATTATCGAACCGGCAACTGTCCCTCTCAAAGCTTCTTCTCCCAAGAAACTGCTGATTCTGGTAGCATTCATCTTCCTCGCCTTCATCGGAGGATGCGGATATCTGATCATCCAGAAATATGAGATCACCCCATCACCGGGATCTGAAGCGTAATCCAAGAATCGTTATCCCGAATAGAGATCCGTCCGCACACATGGCAGCACCTCACAACGGCTTACGACCTGCTCACCTGCAACCCCTTATCCGACAAGCTCATTTCGACAAAACGGGCATTGTCATTCTGCGGATCTGTCGTAAGAAGGCGGCGGATCTGCAAAGAGGCTTCCGGATCTTTGGCCACGATATAAAGGTAGCCACCTCCGCCAGCACCGGGAAGTTTATAACCTAAAGCGTAATCTTTGATACGAGAGATGAGCCGTTCTACAGCAGGTGGATTTGTCCCCGCATCAAGCGCCTTGTTCTGTTCCCAACTTTTGCCGACCAATCGGCCATAGGAAGCGAAATCACCCCGAAGGATAGCCTCGTACATATCCAATGCATGCACTTTCATTTCTGAAAGCAGACGAAGATGGGGACCACTGTTTAAGAACATTCCACGTACAATCTCAGCCAAGATATCCTTTGCAGTACGGGTAATTCCCGTATAATAAAGCAGATGACAAGCGCGATATTCCGGTTCGGTAAAAAGATATTCCGGCAACCAGCGTACCGACGGATTCTGATGGAACCCCTCGCCCGTCTGCAACAGTTTCAACCCATGCAACACGCCTCCGTACTGATCTTGCCAGCCCCCTCCGGTCGTGAGCAACTGCTCAAGGATCAGCGTCCGGTTACCAATCTCGTTCTTATCCCACGCCAATCCACTAAAATCCGACAATGCACCCAATACCGTAGCAGCAAGAATCGAACTGGTTCCCAGACCGGAACCGGCCGGGATTGCAGCCAGCAACGTCACTTCCAACCCGCATCCAAATGCTTTCAACTGCTCTTCCAACGAAACATAACGGCCTGCTGAAAATTCGGGTATAAACCCGGCCAAAGCCAGTGCCGCTTTCGGGATAGAGAAAGGAGATCCTACCTTGTTAAAATCACGCAGTTCATCCCAAGTCGAGATGCTCTCCATCGCTCCGATATCTATAGAACGAAGGATGATACGAAACTCACGAGCCGGCTTCACATAAACCTGCAAAGGAGGTTGGCCGTTCAACTCGATCGCCACATTCACGACATTGCCACCGGTATACATACAGAAAGGCGGCGTATCCGTCCATCCTCCTGCCAAGTCAATACGTACAGGACTGCGCCCCCAGACAATCTGATCGCGATAGACATTAAGACGAGGCATCTGTTTTGCATCAGCAATCGTAGCGATCAGACCTTCACGCAATAGCGAGAATGCCTGCTGCTGTTCCACCCTACCTCGGTCATCTCCCGAAAGTTGCAAGATACGGGCACGAAACATATGGTCATGCACACGCTTCATTAGCGGAGCATCCGCCGGCAAGCCCTCAGGCAACGCAATTCCTTTGGAAACAAACTCAGAGGCGGCATCTGCCAAATCCAGTTGATAGAAAATACTTTTATCATGATTAGCCGCAAGCATTGGCCAGTTTTTCTTCCTGAACGCTTCTCGCTGAGCAAACAGACGGCGGAGATTCGCACAGTCAGAGAGCCTATTTGCAGACATCTTTTCAGCCGCTTCCCATACCTTGCGCCCTTCCTCCAAATGAGGTTCAGAAACCATCCAGCGTAGCACGACACCCAGCTCGTCCATACTCCGGCAGACAGGGAACAAGGCCGCATTCTGTATGTCGACACACTCCGGCAGGCAAACACCCCGCTCCGCAGACCACTTCACGACAGAGCACCCCATGAAGAACGTTGACTCATCCATTGTATTCCCCTTGAAAGTATCATTGAAACCGTATGGACGTGCCACCCAGCCTTCATCACCGACAGGCACGACATCAATGCACACACCGGAAGGGACATGCAACTCCCAATCGTTCACCGGAACTCCCGTAATCACATGCCGATCGGCAAGCATCCATCGTTTCCCGACAAAACTGTTTTCAATCCACAATTCAGAATTGCCGGAGGTCAGCAGACAAGAAACTTCGGCGTTCTGAACAAACATGGCAGGATGTGGTTTGACCTTGCGCTGCATGATCGCCCGCTGGTCGCGCACAAGATTCTGCACCGACAGCGTAGAAGAAATCAGTTCCCGGCTTGTACCATAATGATAAAACTCGCCGCCCGGCAAAGGCAAGATAGCGACAGTCAATGCATTCAACTCTTCGTCAATTATACGCGGATGAGTCCCAAGAGCAAGACCGAACTCAGAATACAGGTCGTATTCCTTCATCTGTTTCCCGTCCGGATCGTAGGAATGTTTCATCAGCAGTTCCACCGCCCGGTCACTGAGCAGCCAGACGCCTATATCCATCAAAAAAAGATGCGTACCCGCCAGCCGTCCCAACTCATCGAGAGTAGGCTTTTGAAGCATGAAATCAAGTTGGTCAGGAGATTTACGGTCCGACACGAAAACCCCGTGGCGAGTGGCCAGTGCTGGATCCACCCACAAACCATAACAGACAACATCTGCTTCAGGAATCTCCTGCAACGGTTCGCTGTTACGCAGGTAAACATCGCCACTGGCAATCAGCGTATGCAGCGAATCCGGTGCTTTGCGCATGATTTCCTCGTACAACGGGAGTTGAAGTGAAAGAAGGTTTTGAGATAATTTCTGTCCCCTCGCCCACCTGAACACCGGGATCGGTGTCAATATCTTGCCCGAAGGTGCATATCCAGGCAAGCGCCGGCTCTGCCCTCCGGCATGCAGCAAAATCCGCTTTTCACGCGCCAGCCACTCTCCAGGCAGCAACGTTCCGGCAGTATTATCATCCCGGCGGCAAGCCTCAAGCAACCAAGTCGTTCCTCCGCCCGATCCCAGACGGGCACCTACAGGATCAGATGTACAAAACCAATCTGCCGGATCGGCATTGGCTATCTCGTGAAAACTGCCAACCAGGTTAGGCGGCAGCGACAATAATTTCTTCATATCCCACTATTCTTTCCGACAAATGTACTCCTTTCCCCTTTTACTGCGTAAAATTTAATTTAATTTTTACTTTCAGAGGCTGTTTCGTTTAAATTATTATATCCACCTTTGTAAAGGGAATGCACTCTTATAATCATACGACAATAAAAAAAGTTGGTAAATACTAATCCCACCCTTTCATTTCTATTTCTGAAGTATCTTTAGTTATTCATTTAATATTCAGATGGTATGATATACGGTTATGTAAGAGTCAGTACAGATAAACAGAGTACTGAGAATCAACGCTTCGAGATTGAGAACTATTCAAAAGCGAAAGGTTTCCGTATCGAACGTTGGGTAGACGAAACAATCAGTGGAACAACAAGTGTATCGGATCGCCAACTAGGCAGACTATTAAAGCAAATTCGTAAAGGTGACACACTTGTAACAACAGAACTATCAAGGCTTGGACGTAATTTGATGCAAGTCATGAGTTTCCTTCACCAGTGCATGGAACGGGATATCATCGTCCTTACAGTCAAAGAACGCTATGAATTAGGGAATAATATCAATAGTAAAATCCTGGCTTTCGCTTTTAGCCTGAGCGCAGAAATCGAACGCAATCTGATTTCACAACGTACCCGCGAAGCACTTGCGCGTAAAAAAGCAGAAGGCACGAAACTCGGTCGTCCGAAAGGCAAAAAGACCATGCAGGTCAGACTGTCCGGAAAAGAAAATGTCATCAGGAAAATGATCAATGAGAAATGCTCGATGAACGAAATCGCCGAAAAGTTCGGAGTAAATCGCCAAACTCTACGTGATTTCCTGAGGAACACATTCCCGGACTGGAGGAAATATAGATATATTAAGTAATCGGACCTTCATAGCCCTAATTGTCTGAATGTTAATCTATGTAACCTTAATAAATTGTTTTTGAGGTAATTTATTATCAGTCAATACGGCATGCCCAACGGGATAAGATGATCCGCATACTAAATAATCCAATACCTCTGCACGCTGTGCCGCCAGTGTGCGGCAGGTTTTGTGTGCTTTATTCTTTCCTTCGGTAGAACGAACTTTTCCCTTTTCATACGGTTATAAGTTGCATATTCCCTTTCCAACCTCCTTTATTTCAAAATCTTTATTGAATATTATACTACAAATTAACTTATTAAAAATAATTGTTTTATCTTTGACAGATACGTCGAATCTTATTAAACGAACAGTATGGAAAAGACACTTGTTATCCTAAAACCCTGTACCATTCAGCGAGGACTGATTGGAGAAATAATCTCCCGCTTCGAGAGAAAAGGTTTACAACTGGCAGGCATGAAAATGATCTGGCTGACAGATAATATCCTCAGTGAACATTATGCACACCTAAAAGAAAAACCATTCTTCCAGCGCATCAAAGACGCCATGTCGGTATGTCCCGTCATCGTATGTTGCTGGGAAGGGGTGGACGCCATCCATGTCGTTCGCCAGCTGGCTGGTGCCACCAACGGAAGGAACGCACAACCGGGAACCATCCGTGGCGACTTCAGCATGAGCGTACAAGAAAACATCGTCCATGCTTCCGATTCACCCGAAACAGCAGCCATCGAGTTGAAACGTTTTTTCAATGATAACGAATTGTTTGACTACAGAATGAACAACTTGCTTGCGACTTATGCCAACGATGAGTTTTAAAACGTAAAAGAGCCGGAATGTATGGGGAATTCCTATACTTCCAGCTCTGATATTTTAGAACTTTTGCCCTATCCTTCCCGAACCAGACAAAACAACCTAATTACTAATCTAAAAATCTAATACCATGAAAAAACACACTACGCTTATATAACCGGAGCATAGGATAAAAAGTTCACTACGATTCCAATAATTGACAAAGAAATTTGTTCCGGTTGCTTAATTCCCGAATTGCCGTTATATTTGTACCTCGTTTGAAATAAAAATACAGACATTATAAAACGTAATAAATATATGCATAACTGGTTTGAATGTAAAGTCTCCTTCGAAAAAGTCATGGAGAATGGAATGCAAAAGAAAGTGACGGAACCTTATCTGGTTGACGCCCTGTCATTCACGGAAGCTGAAGCTCGTATCATCGAAGAAATCCGTCCTTTCGTCTCCGGGGAGTTTACGGTGACAGACATCAAACGCGCACGCCTGTCGGAATTGTTCTTCAACGAAAACGGCGACCGTTTCTATAAAATCAAAGTTTACTTCATCACCCTTGATGAAAAAAGCGGAGCCGAAAAGAAAACAGCCGCACAGATGTTGGCACAGGCGTCTGATCTAAAAGATGCCATCGCCGTATTGGAAGATGGCATGAAAGGGACGCTTGCCGACTATACCATTGCATCCGTTACGGAAACTCCGCTGATAGATGTCTTTCCTTTTGACGCCAACAGTGTCCCTGCGGAAAAGAAATCAGAGGAAGAACTGATTGCCGAACAGAAAAAACTGGCTGAAACAAGAGAAGCATGAGCATCACCGAAAATATAACAAGACTGAAAGCATCGCTGCCGGCAGGTGTCACGCTGGTGGCGGTCTCCAAGTTCCATCCTGCCGAGGCTTTGCAGGAAGCCTACGATGCCGGACAACGTGTATTTGGTGAAAGCAGGGCCCAAGAATTGACAGCTAAACAAAAAGTCTTGCCCAGTGACATCGAATGGCATTTTATCGGCCCATTGCAAAGCAACAAAGTAAAAGATATTGCCCCGTTCATCCACACGATACACAGCATTGACTCGCTGAAACTATTGCAGGAAGTCAATAAGCAAGCGGCCAAGCATGGCCGCATCGTCCGTGTTCTGCTGGAAATACATGTCGCTCAGGAAGAAGCCAAGCATGGTTTCAGTCCCGACGAATGCCGTGAACTGCTGCACAGTTTATCACCCGAAGCTCTTCCCAACCTCCGGATATGCGGACTGATGGGGATGGCTACAAACACCGACAACACATCACAGATCCAAGATGAGTTCCATAAGATCCATAAACTTTTCACTGAACTGAAAAGCTCGGTATTCAAGGGTGATGAATATTTTTGCGAATTATCGATGGGAATGAGCCATGACTATCCGATCGCTATCCGTGAAGGTAGTACGATGATACGCATAGGAACCAGCATTTTTGGAGAACGGGAATATTGAGTTTTAACCATTTTAAATAACAAGAATAGATAAGGGAGAAAATAATTCTCTATTTTTGTAATCGTTGAACATAATTGAATCTGACATGATTGACATTAAGACACAATATGCGGGACTGACACTTCGTAACCCGCTTATCGTCGGAAGTTCCGGTTTGACAAACAACGCGGAACGAAATAAGGAATTTGAAAAAGCCGGTGCAGGTGCGATCGTACTGAAATCACTCTTCGAAGAGCAGATTGAAATGCAAAGCGATGTGCTGATGCAGGAGTCGGACTATCCCGAGGCGGCCGATTACATACGCGGCTATGTAAAAGCAAATCAAATAAACAGCTATCTGGAACTGATCCAGAAGACGAAAGAACTATGTACCATCCCGGTTATCGCAAGCATCAACTGCTATAAATCGGATGCATGGGTCGAATTTGCCCGCCAGATCGAGTTGGCAGGAGCCGACGCCTTGGAACTGAACGTGTTCTTCTTGGAAACAGACCTCACGTACAACAGTGATAATATGCGCGATTTGTATGTCAATATTATCCGCAAAGTGAAAGAAACGGTTTCGATCCCTGTCATGATCAAAATGAGCAAAATGGTCGGTAATATTCCGGCTGTAGCCCATACGCTGACAGTAAACGGGGCGGACGGAATCGTCCTCTTCAACCGTTTTTACCAACCGGATATCGACATCAACAATATGCAAATAGTCTCAGGTAATGTCTTCAGTAATCATTCTGACTTGAGCGACACGCTTCGCTGGACAGCAATCGTTTCAGGTAAAATACCCGGAATCAGTATTGCTTCCTCTACCGGAGTACACGATTGGGAAGATGTCATCAAATGTTTACTCGCAGGAGCCGATGCCGTACAGATGTGTAGCGCCGTCTATACACATGGGGCAGAAATTATCTCACAGGTGCTCACCTGTATCGAAGAATGGATGCACCAGGCACATTACCAGTCGCTTGACCAGTTCAAAGGTAAACTAAACTATGCCAACATCCCCAATCCGGCGATGTATGAACGCTCACAGTTCATGAAATATTTCTCCAACAGAGATTAAACAAACGATACTTCGTCATCCGACAAAATTATTTCAAAGGGGCTGTGTCAATTCCCTTGTTCCTG
>UMIJ01033111.1_pt1 | contig 23391 bp, 14 predicted proteins | sample 1965741 | NCBI WGS metagenome assembly UMIJ01 (sample SAMEA4836121, study PRJEB28245) | human gut metagenome | biome: gut microbiome; material: fecal sample | place: Denmark | collected 2008
GATATGAATCAATTCAACTCCTGATTCGCATGATTAATTAGTTGATAAGTGAACCGATTACGAAAATGAATAGTATGAAATTAAAAGCAATCATTCTTTGTATGGGAGTAGTGGGATGCCTGATATTCACCGGTTGCGGAAAAAGTACCTCCTTTTCCCGCAACAACCATCTGGCATTAAATGACTCTAACTACTTCGAAACACGCGGGTTGAACTTCTTCGTATTCAGCAACCTATACGATGCTACCTTCGATGATTCCAAGATCAGTGCCGTAGAAATCATTCATCACGGCATCCGCACCGCTACCAACAGAGATGTCCGCATGAATCCGACACCCGGACAATGGGACAAGTTGCCAAAGTTCGTCGAGCGTATGCCGGATAAAGAACATAACCGGATCGACGTCATACTGGAATATCCCGAATACAACTTCGAATACAAGTTGACAGGAGAAGCCCGTGACGGCGGTTTCTACCTTAGCGTAAACGTAGACAAACCTTTACCCGAAGCATTGCATGGCATAGCCGGACTGAATATGGAATTCATGCCCCCGGTCTTCTTCGGTCATTCCTACATAATAGACGGCAAGCACGGTCTGTTCCCCACTTCTCCGGCCGACTTTATGACTACCATCAACGGTGAAGTGGAACCCACTCCCATGGCCACCGGCAAACTGATAGACATTGCACCGAACGAACCGTTGAAACACATCACCATCCGCACCACCGATGACAATAACCTGTCATTGTTTGACGGAAGGAACAAACAACAGAACGGAAACTTCGTTGTGCGTACCCTGCTTCCGGCAGGAAAGACCGGCAAAATAGCCGAATGGTTTATCACAGCGGAGACCCAATCCGACTGGGTGCGCAAACCCGTAGTGAGCTACTCACAAGTAGGTTACCACCCCACACAAAAGAAAGTGGCCGTAGTGGAACTGGATAAAAATGACAAGCCACTCTCTACCGTCTCTTTATATAAGGTGTGTAGTGACGGCAGCCTCAGCAAAGCCCTGTCCGGCACTCCCAAAACCTGGGGAATGTACACACGCTACAATTACCTTCAATTTGATTTCTCCTCTGTCACAGAACCGGGCATCTATATGCTGGAATATGGCGACCAGCGCACAGCACCTTTCCCCATCGCAACAGATGTGTTTCAGAAAGCATGGTTCCCGACACTGGACGTATTCTTCCCTGTACAGATGGATCATATGTTTGTCCGCGAAGCCTATCGCGTATGGCATGGCGCCGCACATCTGGATGATGCCCTGCAAGCTCCCGTCAACCGCATCCATTGGGACGGTTGGAGACAAGGACCGACCACCGGCAACAAGTACAAACCACTGGAGCATATCCCCGGCCTGAACGTCGGCGGATGGTTCGATGCAGGAGACTTCGATATCCAGACCGGATCACAACATGCCGTAGTACAGGCTTTCGCCCTTTTGTGGGAGAGCTTTGGGGTAAACCGCGATGAAACCACCATTAACCAAAAGACACGCTATACGGAAATACACGTACCCGACGGCAAACCCGATGTACTGCAACAGATTGAACACGGCGTTCTGCAATTAGTAGCGCAGGTGAATGCGATAGGCTATGCCATTCCGGGAATCAACGAGTCTCATTTATATCAGTACCGCCATTTGGGAGATGCGGTAAACAAGACAGATAACCTGGTTTATAACCCTCGCCTGGATAGTCTGCAAACCGACGGGCGTACAAGTGGTACTCCCGATGACCGTTGGGCATTCACCAACCGGACACCGCACATGAATTATGGCACAGCCATTTCGCTGGCAGCCGCTTCGCGTGCATTGAAGGATTACAATCCGGAACTGAGCAAAGAAGCCCTGCGAGTGGCCCGCTTCATCTGGGACGACGAACACAACCGCCAGGCAAATCCCGAAGAACAAACGTATAGCGGACGATTCAGCAATCCTGAATTCATGAAATCCATCGAATGCAGAGCCGCTTTCGAACTCTGGCGCTCAACGGACTATGAAGGTTACAAGACAAGAATGAACGAACTGCTCCCCACCCTTTTAGAACAATTCAACCGGAATGCCTCTGTCATTGCACAAATGATTCCTTTCATGGATAATGCGTTCAAGAAGCAAGTAAGGCCCCTGGTAGAAGCTTATGCCGGAGAACTTGCCGAAGTAGACAAAGAAAATCCGTATGGAGTAAGGATCAGCACTGCCGGATGGGCAGGTAACAGAAACATTGTTCAGGCGTGTATTACGAACTACCTGCTCCATCGTTCGTATCCCGAGCTGATAAACCCGGAATACATATACAGAGGATTGAACTATCTGTACGGTTGCCATCCGTGCCATAATCTGTCTTTTGTTTCGGGAGTAGGCGCACAGCCCAAAAAGGTAGCTTACGGGAGCAACCGGGCCGACTTCAGTTTCATCCCCGGAGGTGTGGTACCGGGCATCAGGATATTGAAACCGGACTTCCCCGAGAACAGGGAGGACTATCCTTTTCTTTGGAGCGAGAATGAGTATGTAATAGATCTGGCAGCAAGCTACATCTACCTGGTGAATGCAGTCAACAGCCTGCTGAAATAAGGTGTCTGAACCGCATAAACACCCTGCCAGCAAGAAAAATCCTCCTCAAAAATAGTTTTGTATCCCTCCTTAAAGGAGATAGCTGTTACTTTTGTGATTAGCTAATAGAACTCTGTTTTTTCAAATAATAATACAGATTTACACTTCAACGCACACAATGAATTATGAAGATACTGTTTCACTTCACAATAACTCTGCTCGTTCTTAGTCTGGCGGCCTGTAACCAGACTAAGAGCCCGGAACCGGTAAAGCAATATACATTTATCGGCGGCAAGGAAGGAGATAAGATGGACACCACTTCCTTTGACTCTTTGCAGTTAAGCGATCCCTTTATCCTGGCCGATGAAGAAACACAGATGTATTATCTGGTTGGAAGTGGCGGCAGTTTATGGAAAAGCACGAATCTAAAGATGTGGACAGGTCCCTATCAATACATTACTGTGGATACAACTTCCTGGATTGGAACCGCTCCAAGGATATGGGCCCCGGAGCTCCATAAATATAAAGGTAAATACTATTGTTTCGTCACCTTTACCAATCCCAAGATCATAGTAGACACTGTACCCAACAGATACAATGTGCAACGTCGTGCCACCCATATCCTTACATCCGACAAAGCAGCAGGTCCCTACCACCCCATCAGCGGCACGGACTATCTGCCGGAAGACTGGTCTACACTCGACGGTAGTTTCTGGGAAGAAGACGGAGTACCTTATATGGTCTTTTGCCACGAATGGATGCAAACCGTAAACGGAATGATCAACTACATCCAGCTTGCTCCGGACCTGTCAGAATCAATAGGGACCGCTACTACCCTTTTCAGAGCATCCGATGCCCCATGGCCAAGAGAAATGAAATCGATAGGTGAACTCACTTTCGGCATGGCGCTGGAAGGCTATGTGGCAGATGGTCCGTTCCTGTTCCGGACAGGTACGGGACGTTTAGGAATGTTGTGGTCCAGTTGGAGCAACAGCCGTTGTGCGCAGGGAGTGGCTTATTCCGGGTCGGGTAAACTTGCCGGCCCCTGGGTTCAGTGCAATGCTCCTCTGATACCTAATAATTCAGGGCATGGTATGTTATTCCGTACATTCGATGGAAAGTTGCTGATGTGCCTGCATCACCAAAGCCTCGACTCCGAGAACCCGGGTCCACGAAGACCCACACTGTTCGAAGCCGATATTTCAGGAGATGAAATTAAAATACTGGGGAGATATCATCCTTAGCAACCAAGGAATAAAAACATAATTTTATACCATGAAAACAACATTATTATGAAAAAGGTATTAGTAACCTGTGGTTTGTTATTCTCCCTATCGGGGTGGGGACAAACATTGCCGTATCAGAATCCCGAGCTAAGTCCGGCAGAAAGAGCGAAGGATTTAGTGAAACGCTTGACTTTAGAAGAGAAAGCGCTCTTGATGTGTGATGATTCGGAAGCCATTCCACGCCTGGGAATAAAGAAGTTCAATTGGTGGAGTGAGGCCCTTCACGGGGTAGCCAATCAGGGAAATGTAACCGTCTTCCCCGAACCGGTAGGAATGGCCGCTTCATTCAATGACAAACTGGTATTCGAAATCTTCAATGCAGTCTCCGATGAAATGCGTGCCAAGCACAACGAGCGCGTACGCAACGGACTGGAGGACGTCCGTTTCCACAGTCTCTCCGTCTGGACTCCCAACGTAAACATCTTCCGTGATCCCCGTTGGGGACGTGGTCAGGAAACTTACGGGGAAGATCCTTACCTGACTTCACAAATGGGTATTGCAGTGGTAAAAGGATTGCAGGGACCTGAAAATGAGAAGTATCGCAAACTACTTGCATGTGCCAAACATTATGCCGTACACAGCGGTCCGGAATGGAGTCGTCATACCGCCAATCTGAACAACGTCAGTCCCCGCGACTTGTGGGAAACTTACCTGCCTGCGTTCAAGGCACTGGTACAAAAAGCCGATGTACGCGAAGTGATGTGTGCCTACCAGCGCCTGGACGATGATCCTTGTTGTGGAAACACCCGTCTGCTTCAACAGATACTCCGTGATGAGTGGGGATTCAAATATCTCGTAGTCTCCGATTGTGGAGCCATTGCCGACTTCTGGACTTCCCACAAAAGTTCCTCCGATGCCGTACATGCAGCCGTCAAAGGAACCATGGCAGGTACAGATGTGGAATGTGGATACGGATATGCTTATCAGAAACTGCCGGAAGCCGTATCCAAAGGATTGATAACGGAAGAAGAAGTAGACAAACATGTGCTTCGCCTGATGGAAGGACGCTTTGAACTCGGAGAAATGGACGACCCGTCATTAGTGAACTGGACAAAAATACCGATGTCGGTAGTCAACTGTAAGGCTCACAAAGATTTGTCACTGAATATGTCACGCCAGACAATGACACTCTTACAGAACAAAAACAATGTATTGCCTTTAAGTAAATCCATCCGCAAGATTGCAGTTATCGGTCCTAACGCCGATGACAAACCTATGCTGTGGGGCAACTACAACGGAACTCCGAATCAGACCATTACCATCCTGGACGGCTTCAAAAGTAAACTGAAAAAGAATCAAATCGTCTACATGAAAGGCTGTGACCTGGTGAATGACCAAACATTGGAATCCTATCTTGACCAATGCAGCATAGATGGGAAACCCGGTATAAAAGCTACATTCTGGAACAATCCGGAACGCCAGGGAGAGCCTGTCTCTTCGCTCCGTACCACCCAGCCTATCAACGTAACTACATACGGATTACATACTTTCGGCCCGGGAGTGAATCTTGAAAAGTTCTCAGCCAAATACGAAACCGTATTAACTCCGAAGGAATCAGGTGAAATTCTCCTCAATCTCGAAGGTTGCAGTTACTTTGAATTATTGGTAAACGGCAAGTCGATGACTAAACACCGCACTTGGAGAACCACCGATACCCGCACCATGCTACAAGTGGAGAAAGAGAAAGAGTATAAGATAGAAATACTCTATGCACAAGTAGAAAACTGGGCTGCAAACCTGAAGTTCAACCTCGGCAAAGAATTCCCGATCAATTACAGTGAAAGCATTTCGAAACTTAAAGGCATAGATGTAGTGGTCTTCGTAGGTGGCATTTCGCCACAACTGGAAGGAGAAGAAATGCCCGTGAATATTCCCGGTTTCAAAGGGGGTGACCGTACGGATATAGAATTACCCGCTGTACAGCGAAACTTCCTGAAAGCTCTGAAAGATGCCGGAAAACAAGTAGTATTTGTCAACTGTTCCGGATCGTCTATGGCATTGCTGCCCGAAACGGAAAGTTGCGACGCTATTCTCCAGGCATGGTATGGAGGAGAACTGGGTGGATATGCTGTAGCCGACGTGCTGTTTGGTAATTATAACCCCTCCGGCAAGCTGCCCGTCACTTTCTACAAAAGTACGAAACAACTTCCCGACTATGAGGATTACTCCATGAAAGGACGTACATACCGGTATATGTCCGACCCTCTGTTCCCATTTGGATTCGGATTAAGTTACACGGATTTCGCCGTAGGTACAGCCAGTTGCAACAAAACCCAACTCCGTACAGATGAGTCGCTGACCTTGACTGTACCGGTCTCCAACACAGGCAAGCGCTCCGGAACTGAAGTCGTACAGGTTTACATACGCAAAACAGATGATGCTGACGGACCATTAAAGTCCCTGAAAGCCTATGTACGTGTAGAACTCGCAGCAGGAGCCAAACAGGATGTCAAGATAGAGTTGCCATCCGAATCATTCGAATGTTTTGATCCTTCTACAAATACCATGCGTGTGGCACCGGGTGAATACGAGTTATTCTATGGAACGAGTTCCGCAGCCCGGGATCTGCAATCCGTCAAAGTCACTTTACGGGATAGAAAGGAACAAAAGTGATTAGGGTTTAGTGATAAGTGATTAGCGCCATTCGGTATATTATTTTTCAGACGCGGATGACACGGATAACGCGGATTTAAAGGCTGCGCTATAAGAAGTATAATAAAATCCGCGTCATCCGTGTCATCCGCGTCTAAAAGATTATTTATCATTTAACTCATAACCCGATAGAAAGAAATTAATTCCGCCAACGGATTTTTATTTTATCTTTGTGTCCGGATAAAGAAATAACAGTCCGTGCGCACTAAAAAACAATTAGCTTATGAAAAACAAAAGACTATTTTTATTATCCGCATTTCTGGTAATAATAGGTACATTAAAAGCTCAGAACCCCATTATTACGGATCAGTTCACTGCCGATCCCACCGCCAAAGTTTTTGAAGGCAAGATGTATGTCTATCCTTCACATGACATTCCGAGCCCCATCGAGCGTCTGAAAGAATGGTTCTGTATGGCAGATTACCATGTTTTCTCGTCAGACAATCTGGTTGACTGGACAGACCACGGAGTGATCCTAAGCCAGGAAAATGTACCTTGGGTAGCTCCTGACTCCTATTCCATGTGGGCCCCCGAATGTGTATACAAGAATGGGAAATATTATTTCTACTTCCCATCTACCCCTAAAGGCGAAGGCAAACGCGGTTTCAGCATCGGAGTTGCCATAGCCGACAAGCCTTACGGCCCTTTCACCCCGCAGGCCACTCCCATTGAAGGAGTCAATGGCATCGACCCTTGCGTGCTCATTGATAAAGACGGGCAAGCCTACATATACTGGTCAGGCCGCGGAATGTCAGTAGCAAAACTGAAAGACAATATGCTTGAACTCGCCTCAGAACCCATGCAAATTCAAGGATTACCCGAAGGATTCAAAGAAGGACCTTTCGCCTTTGAACGCAACGGAAAATATTACTTCACATTCCCCTGGGTAAAGGAGAAAACGGAAGTTCTGGCTTATGCGATGGGAGACAATCCCATGGGTCCCTTTGAGTTCAAGGGTATCATTATGGATGAATCACCAACCGATTGCTGGACCAATCACCACTCATTGGTGGAATACAAAGACCAGTGGTACCTGTTCTATCACCACAACGATTACTCCCCCGAATTCGACAAAAACAGATCGGCACGGGTCGACTCCTTATTCTTCAACCCGGACGGCACTATCCAAAAAGTAACCCCTACCCTGCGCGGAGTGGGCATAACAGACGCCCGGAAAGAAATTCAACTGGATCGCTACAGCCGGTTAAGCAATCAGGGAGCGGCCATCGATTACCTGAACCAAGCAAACAAATTCGAAGGCTGGAAAACTTTATTGAGCAAAAACGGTGCATGGGTGCAGTACAACCGGGTGAACTTCGGAGAGAGTACTCCCCGGAAAGTGAAAGCAAGAGTAACCTCGGACTACGGAGGAACACTGCAAATACGTATAAACGGAACAAACGGTCCGGTTATCTCGGAAATAAAAGTTCCCAAAACCGATAAATGGACGAATATTGAATCCCCGGTTCGTTCCGCTCAGACCGGTATCCACGATTTATACGTGTCTCTAAAAGGAAGCGGTAAAGTTGAAATCGACTGGATCAGTTTTCAATAACTAAATCTCCATGCCGGATATGAAGTATACGAAGACAATAGCGCTAATCACAACCCTGCTCTGCTTCCTGCAAGGGCAGGGTTTAGCGCTTGCCCAGGATAATCCAAACCAATACAATTACCTTTATCTTACTATCCGGAACGGATTATGCGACAACTCTATCCGAACCATACACAAAGATCACAACTCATTCATGTGGTTCGGAACCTCCAACGGGCTCGACCGTTACGATGGTTACGAACTGAAACACTACTCCACAGCTCCCAGGCAACCGTATCAGTTTATTGAAAGTAATTACATCAATGACATTGACGAAGACGACAACAACTATTTGTGGGTAGCTTCCGAAGCCGGCATCATGAGCATTGATCTCCTTCACGAAAACCTCAACTTCTATAAGGAATACTCCGGTAAGAACAATAATGTGCTTTACTCTCCCGTTCAGGCCCTGCTTGTCGACGATTTCAATAATCTCTGGGTAGGTAAAAGTGACGGACTGGCCTACATCATTCTGAACGAAGAAAGGCAGATAAAAGATATCCGGATATTGAAAAAAGATGTGGATATCAAAACCATCGTAAAACACGGTAGTGATATCTGGGCGGGAGGCGACAAGTGTTTATTGCATTTCACTCCTTCGGGCAAACAGGATTACAGCAATATCCCCGTAGTTACAAACTTAGATACTTCACAGTTAATCTTCAACCGCCTGTTTTCGTATGGTGACTATCTGTGGATCGGTACCCAAAGTGGCTTATACTGCTATAACACCCAGAATCAGTTCTGCATACTCTATCAGCATAATCCCAATAATCCTCACAGCATTTCCTCCAACTTCATCACAGATATTGATAAAAATTCATCAGGCGACATCATTATCGGAACCAGAAACGGAGTGAACATATACCAGCGAAATGACCAATTCGTTACTTTCAGCAGAGGTATACAAGCCCGGTCCCTGAATGATAATATCGTCAACCGGATATTTGTTGATAAGAATGATAATATCTGGGTAGGGACCGACTTCGGCGGAATTAATATCATGGCTCCGCAACGCATAACTTTCAATTATTCACTGCAAGGGTATGAGAAAGGAGTGCCCAACATCATCAGCACGGTGCTCGAAGACAAAGAGGGAAACATCCTGGCAGGAATTGTAGATGGCGGACTTGCCATTAAGAGGAAAGGTGCTGACTCCTTTTCGCTCTTCAAACACAACCCGGAAGATCCGCACTCACTGGCTCACAACAACATCTCGGATATCATTCAGGACCTGCATGGCAATTACTGGATATCAACAATAGGCGGAGGGCTGGATAAACTGGATAAAAACAATCTGTCACATCCCGTATTCGAACATTACAACAGTTTGAATTCCTCCCTAACCTCCGATGACATCCATGACATAGCCCTGGACTCTGCCCGAAATGCACTGTGGATATGCAGCGGCAGCCATATCAATACACTCGATTTCTCTACGGGAGCCATCAACCGGCTAAAATTCTACACACAGTCCAAAGAACCCGTTCATAACATGAATACAATCTTCATCGACTCACAGTCAAGATTATGGATTGGCGGAAACGGCGTGTACGTCATCGACCTGGAAAATTCCAGGAATACCTACGAATGTATATACTATCAGCACAAACTGGATGATCCCGAAAGCAAAATCAATGAAAAGATCACTTGTATATTCGAAACTAAAAAAGGGGAGATTTATCTGGGTAGCCTCGGAAATGGCATCTACCTGTTGGAAGACAACGGTAACAACGAAAAATATACTTTCAAGAACTATGCCGTACGCTGCGGTCTTTCGGACACCAGCATCTCGAACATTCTGGACGATGAGAACGGGAACTTATGGATCAGTACCCTAAAAGGCATTTACTTCTTCGATATCAATACCAAACGGGCCTTCAAGTTCGACGAAGGAGACGGGTTGCTGGTACCCCAATTCTATAAAAGATCCGGCTGTAAGACCATCAATCACAATATGTTACTGGGAACTATCGATGGTTTCGTAACATTCAGCCCACTGGTAAACCTGCCCAAGCAAAAGCAACGGACGATAACCCTCACCAGCGTTGTCTGTAACGGCAGCCAGCTGATACCTTATCTGAACAGCGACAATCTGCCCGTAAGTATCTCAACAACCAAGGAACTGCATTTATATCCACCACAGAATTCCTTTGAAATCACATTCAGCTGCCTGGATTATATCGAACAGGAAAAGGTGTTCTACTTCCATCGCATTCATGAACTGGAGGAACACTGGAACACAGGATTGGTAAAGAGAAACGCCAAGTACACCAACCTGCCGCCGGGAAAATATACGCTGGAAATACGATGCACCAACCACGACAACACCTGGTCTACCGAAGCCACCTGTCTCAGCATTATTGTACATCCCCCATTCTATAAAACAGGATGGTTCTACTCACTTATCGCTATATTGATAGTGTCCATTCTGCTTTATATCATCTATTGGTATAATGCAAGGCAACAACATATCCAGAAACTTCTGAAAGAAAAGATAGAAAGCATGTCCGAGCAGATGGAGGCTATCAACAAAGAGAAGCTATCCTATTTCACCAACCTCGCACATGAGTTTAAGACACCCCTGACCCTGATACAAGGACCGGCAAGCCAGCTTGTCAGGCAAACTACCGATCCCAAAGAAAAAGAGGACTTACAGATTATCAACCGGAACGCTCAATACCTGCTTTCACTGGTCAACCAACTGATTGACTTGCGCAAGATCGATACCCAGAACTTAACGCTCAATTACTCTCAATTCAACTTCAGCAAGTTCCTGAATACAACAATAACCGACTTTTCCAACCTGATGAAAGAACGAAACATCAGCTTTGAAAAGATATACCGCCTGAAGAGTGACCATATCTATTCTGATAAGGAAAACCTGCATAAGATACTGTTCAATCTATTATCCAACGCCATCAAGCATACTCCCGATAAAGGAAAAATCACATTGCATGCCAACCAATTCATCGACAAGTCGAACAAACTCATGCAGTTTATCTCCGTCACCAACAGTGGCAGCATAATAGCTCCTGACGAAATAGACAAAATATTCAACCGTTTTTACCGGATACCCGAACAGAACAAATATACAAACTACGGACAGAGCAGTACGGGCATCGGACTTCACATCGTAAAAGAGCTTATCAACCTATTAGACGGAACGATTAAAGTCAAGAGTTCGGAAAAAGAAGGTGTATCTTTCAGATTATATTTCCCCATTACGCTGGCGGACGCAGCGGAGAATGAAATTCATGAGGAATATAAAGAGCCCGTACCCGTTGAAGACAAAATCGAGCCGTTCATTCCTATAGACAGGAGCAAGCCGACTTTGTTATTGGTAGAAGACAATCCCGATATGCGTCATTATATCAAGAATATGCTGAAAGAAAAATACAATATCGCTGAAGCAAACAACGGTGAGCAAGGCTATAAGACAGCCCAGAATATCGTGCCCGATTTTATTGTATCCGATCTAATGATGCCCGTATGCGATGGTTCCGACTTCTGCAAAAGACTGCGCGAGGACAAGCTTTTAAGTCACATTCCTTTCCTGCTTCTCACGGCAAATTCAAGTGAGACTGCCCGAATAGAAAGCTATGAAAACGGAGTAGACGGATATATCACCAAGCCTTTCGAACAATCCGTATTATTAGCCCACATAGACTCCATCTTGAAGAACAGGGATTTGCGTCAGAAGAAATTCGTAGAACAAGACTTGAATCCTATCCTGCTGGAAGTGGGACAGCCCGACCAGCAGTTCATGAACGAAGTTATGAATATTCTGGAAAAGAACTATGCTGATCCTCAATTCGGTGTAAAGGATCTGACAGAAAGGCTGAACATCAGTTATACAGTGATTTATAAGAAATTCGTATCACTCACCGGACTTCCGCCGGTACGTTTCATCCAATTATACAGGCTACAGATTGCCAAGAAAATATTAGAGAGTAGCACCAATAACGTCATTGTATCAGAAATAGCCTACCGGGTGGGATTTAATGATCCCAAGTACTTCACCCGTTGCTTTGTGAAACAATATAAGCAAACGCCCAGTTCATTCTTCAAGTAGCACGACCTTAGAATCAGGTCTGTTTACAGCACATTGCGGAAGGTTTCTATTTTATAACTATCAGATCGCCTTCCGCAAACCCAACTGTTATATGTTTCACCTGAAAAAGACTTATTACTTTCAGTTCTTTCTTTAACTCTTTCAGAACTTCCACCAGGCCGTTCAGTACTTCCTCCCACGGGATTTCGCTGGAAAGTTGCAAAGCATCACAGTTCCTTTCTCTCGGATCGAAATCTTCTTCACAAGCCCAGTCATCATTTTCCGCGTCATATTGTTTAGAGCCTGTCAGTTCGAGTGTATAGCAGCTCTGCCCATTTTCTTCGACAGCTTCCCACAAGTTGAAGTTCAATGCAATGATGTCATTAGGCAGGGTTTCGTATTCAGCAATGAACAAAAGCCACTGTTTTACAATGGCTTTTACTTTCTGTTTATCAAATACCTCCATAGGGGTACAGCAAGTCTGAAAGTCCGGTTTACTTTCATCGTTCCCCAATATGGAGAATAGTTTTTTCAAAATATTACTCATTCTTAATCAATTCAAAAGTGTAGCTTCCTAACTCAATGACATCATTAATATGATATGACTACAAAGATAATGACAAATTATAAATAAATAGTATCTTTGTTACCATACCATATTAATAACCTTTTAGTTGAGGAAAATGTTTTGCATGGCATGATTAAACATCAAATAAAGCAACCCGGTATCCAGATAGAAGACGTTATCTATTTTTCTTCCAGATATAAATATGTGCTCCTACCGTTGCATATAGGCGGGTGACATCCATCTTGCCGGTATATGTCTCATCAATTGCTGCCTGCAGCCCAGTATTGTCAACTTTTAGTTTCCCAATTTCGCCTCCTATTAAACCGAGATCTACGCTCATACCTACTACCGAACTCAAACGATATTCAAGACCCACTGTGAAATTTCCACCTAAAGCATTGGCTGTACCGCTGAGTTCCCCCAATCCGCTTCCTTTCACTGTCTCTTTATAGCGCAACCACCCCCAACCGATTGCGCCATAAATGGTTAGTTTCTCTCCTAAAATCCATCGACCGGTAAATTGAGGGGCAATATACAATAGCCGCCCTATATCATCCATAACCATACCACGTACACCATCATAGAAAGCAACTGATTGCTTGGAACGAAATTGCTGTACAAGTACTCCCCATCCCCAACGATTGTAGTAACGAGACATTCCTACTCTCCAATCAAGTCCCGTAACGTAATTAGAAGCAGCCAGTCCCTCAACCTTTTCTACCGATGGAATATATCCTATGCCTGCACCTGCAAAAACGTAACCGATAGGTTGTTTATTCCAGTCCGTGCCCTTACGTGGTTGTGAGATAACCTCCTGTTTGGATTGTACCAGACCCTCGTTTATCTCCTGAGCATGAAGAGAGAGTGCTCCCAAGATGCTGATTGCTAATAGAATGATTTGTTTTTTCATATTTTATGTATTAGTTTAATGTTTCAGTTCTCACCTTCAGGGGGATAAACTACTGTCCAGTTCATCTGTTCCAAATCTTCCAATTTGAGTTGGTAACGATATAAAACAGGAACATACTTCTGAATAGTGTCACAAGGAGCAGAACGATACTCATGGAACTTCTCTGCGTCCAATACCAAGTACTGTATATACGGAAGGAATCCAAGGTCTGACTCCCATCCGTATTTGCTTTCATAGAGATATGAACTATTAGCTAAAATGCCTTGTGTCGGAATTCTACATTCATACAAAGTGTCAGCATTTGTTATAGTAGCACACCACAATTGCTGACAAACTATTTCTTTACCAGATTTATTTACCAACGTTATATAACGCTGAATCGGCTGTTTTGGACATGCGCATAGAAGGATGCATGCACATAACAATACTATTATCCTCATTCGTCTCATATCTATCTTACTCGATGATTATTATAATAAATTCCATCAACACTCATCACAGTTGCGTTCAGAAAAGCCTACTCGCTATAAGGAGGCCACATTTTTATATTACGCATAGCAGGAGTGGGAGGATAATAGATATCATGTTTTAAAAGTTTCATATCTTTTAGCGTCAAATCATATCGTTGTAAGATATTATAGTTACGACTTATTTCCTCCCAAGAATATTTTGCAAGCGTATCAGTATCAAAAATAAATATGCGTATCGTATCATTAGCCATTCTAAAAATCTCTTCTGCAGTAATTGAACCAGGTACTATAAACAAATTTACTGATTTCTTTTCCACGGTTGTAAATCCATAATTATATTGAGATGTAGCATCATAGTCTTGATAGGCAGGTACTAAAGTATCTTGGATACCCAGATACCACATGTTTAAACACACATCTATTTCTCTATCCGATTGATTATACACCTCGAAGCCAAATTCATGCGTATTTGGGTCGCAGGAAGAACATCCTAACAATATTAGTAGTAGTTTGCTTATCAGTTTCATATTTCCATCTTTTTTGTTCAAGAATTTACTATATTTCGTATACAAATTTAGAATGATAGTGATAAAATCTCTTATTCTAAACCATACTGAAAATAAATAATACTCACTCTTCAGGGGGATATACGATTGTCCAATTCAAACTATCAAGCTGTGCAAGAGTGTACTCATACCTTTTTGCTACAAGATAATCTTCACGGATCTTCTCCCAAGGAACAGAGTCAACGACAGCCATGTCAAAAAGAAAGATTGTCATGACACCTGTAGAATATGGCTGTTTCATTTCATACCTCCAACTAGTTTGCTTTCTACGAACCGAATGGGGGGCTATAGCGAATTTTTTAATTCTATCATCAAAAACATTACCCTCAACCTGTATTGTAGTATCAGGATAATAATTATCTCTACAATAATCCAGCAATGTCTTATCCGAGTTATTTATAAATATAACAGTTGAATCGAATGGTATATCTCTGTCTGGACATCCCCATAAAATAAAAGGGATTAAAGCAATTAGTGAAAATTTTAAATACTTCATATCTTCTATTTATTTAATTAGTTGACCTGCATTTTTAGAAAAAGAATATGTCTTGCCAACCATTCCATTTAGGCTTGGCAGGATGAGGTTCTTTATAAGAACGTCCTCTTGGATGATTATACGCAGGACTACCTCCATTTTTGAACACATCCACATTAAAAATATCTTCTTGTTTATAGGGATCTTTTCCTTCATTCAAGTAATTCTGATACGCCTCTGCCCCCGTACCATATTTCTTGTCGAAATATTTTGCCGCCAATTTGCTAGCATGAGTTTCGTACCATCGATTACCATGGTTATTCTTATCAAATGTCGAACTTAAAAGACTTGGCTTAGCTACAACAAACAGATATGCAGGCCCAAGTTTTTTACTTTGCAAATAATGTCCATACTCATGTACAAACAAATGGTCTCTAAAATCAGGTTTGAAGCCCGGAGGGCCCAATATGTAATTACTTAATGTCATTCCCCCCACATCTATTTTAGAATCAATCACTACCGCACCATCAAAGTAGTTCACTTCATTAACGAGATAACAAGTATTCAGAACTTGGTTTACCAAATTACCCAAACCTGTTTGCGCTAATTGCCATGTAAGTCTTGACACCACATCCCAGAAACCTCCCTTAAACAAACCAAGATCAAGTTTAAAGGCATTAATTGTGGAACGCCAATTCTCTTTTTTAGTCCATGCGTTAATGCCTTTCGACCAGGACTTTATGAAAGTATTTACAAATAAATCTTTCACAAAATTGAAAATACCAAAAATGAACTCTCCATTGGGGTCATTATATTTTAACGGATTATTCAAACAATAAGAATATCTGTTATAATTCTGGCTCGAATACGGTTCCTGCAACTGCGGATCAGGAGATAGAAATCTACCAATAACCGGATCATAAAGCCTTGCATTCATATTAATTAAACCAAAAGCTGTCAGATGCTCATGCCCGGTATAACCTCTGCCCAAGAATAACGTAGGTTCCGCACCAACCGCATATAAAGCTTGGTTAGCAGGATTCCTCAACCTCCCCCATGCATCATAACTTAGCTCCTGCTTCAGCCCACCTGAAGAATTAACGGTATGAGTTATACTGCCCAGATAATCCCTGCACAGATAATAAACAACCCAAGCCCCTGAACCTTCTTTCACATACACTGCCGCCGCTGAATACGCATCGCCGCCAAGGTACAGAATTTCCTTTGAACCCGCAACTCCTGTCTCAAATTCATATTGATTTCCCCAATAATATCTATTGAGTTGGACCTGATTGTTCTTCTTCAGATTCATTTTGACTCTATTGCCTTCCCCATTATATGTAAATGTTGCTACATAACCATTTTCAGTAATAGTTTCCGGTCTTCTTAAAACATTATAAATAATCTGTTGTTCCCGAAGTGGAACTTCCGTGCCGTAAGGAGTAATCAATGCTATAGCATAAGGTTTTTCGGCATTGTAAGTAAAAGTTCCTACATTAGATATATTGGTTATATTTCCATTGTTACTGTAAGTAGCCGTTTTTCCGGCAAAACTTGTCAATCTGTTCAGATTGTCATAACCAAAGTTTTCCTGAATGTTCCTTACATTGTCTTTTCTCCAGTTCAGATTACCCGTCTTGGCATTAAAGTTATATCCGGAATTCTGAATAACTGTAGAACCATTTTTAACTACTCTACCTGTTGGAGCCCCGTTCGCGTCATAAGAATAGGTGCGGGTTAAAATTCCTGTGTTTACACCGGTCGTCAATCCTAACGCATTTTCAGAAGTTAACTTCCAGATAGATGTCGAGTTATTAAGTTTCACTTCCGAAAGATTACCATAAGAATATGTATAGTTTTCAGTCACAATATTACCGATATTGGAGGCATACGTCAGATCCGATATACGCCCATTGGTGTGAGTAAATGTTTTTTTGAGCCACTTTCCATCCACATTCGTTTCCTTCAGAGTACTTAGCCTCATCAGAGCATCATAAGTATAGGCTTTGGACGTCCCGTTTGAACTTACCTCAGATTCTATGAGGTTGTCAGCATTATAGCCGTAGTTTATTGTCTGCCCGGCAACCTCCTTTTTAATCAGGCGATGGAAATTATCATAAGTTTTCTTCGTGACATTTCCATTGGCGTCAGTTTCCTGGGCAACATTTCCCATAGTGTCATAAGCATATCGGATAATGCCCAAACTCGGATCGTTCATTGTAGTTTGTCTTCCAAAATCATCATACCCGAATGTAGTTGTAATCTGCCCCGGAGCAACTACGCTAATCATTTGCCCGTCCGGTCTATAATTATAAGTAGTAGTACCTGCGGGATCGGTAACTGATATTATATCTCCGGAAGCATTATATTTCTCTGTTTTTGATACGCCGTCCACCACTGAGGTAATACTCGTATTGGAATACGAAAATGTGTCTTCCTTGCCCGAAGCATATTTCAATGATACAACCCTGTCATAAGCATCATAAGTATATACGTTCCATTGTGCGGGCGCACTCCCTTTAAATGGCATGGAAACTTTAGCCAAACTTCCTTTCTCATCATATACATTATCTGTATAAACATAATTCCCATCAAAACGTTGTTTTCCTGTTCTTACTTCCCTACCCCAAGCGTCGTAATAAGTTTGAGATGCCGGAGAACCTGTAACGGAAACAGTGGAAAGCCATAAAGCTGAAGCCGGAGAAGTAGCCCATGAAAACGAAGTCGTTTCTATGACACCATCAGGTTTGACACTCTTAACTTTTCTGCCAAAATCATCATAGTTGAAGCTGGTTTCCTGGTTCTTATGATTTTTCATGGAGGACAGTTGCCCTTTTGAATTGTATGTATATGTTTCAATCAATCCCAAAGGATCTATTTTCTTTATTACTCTCCCATAAGAATCATATTCATACTTTGTAATTAGATTGGTAGTCGACGCATATTCTCTTAAAGACTCTTGGGATACCAACCCATCTTGATATGAATAGTTGACTTGAGAAATCGCTTTATTATTTGCATAGTGTACTTTTACAACCGGAAGCTGATTAGAATATACAGGTATATACTTCCTGTCAACCCATGTTGAGCCATCTCTTGTTTTTGTGGTTACTTGATCGTACAGAAAACCTATCCTGTAAGTAGAAGCATCATTTGTGTTATGGTAAGAGTTGTTGGTTGTTACTATAAGGCCGTCACTGTAAGTAACCGTCTCTTGGGTCACATTACCATAAGTATCATAAATGTAATTAGAACTAACAGTTGTGTTCTTTAATTTATCCTTTTCTGTTTTATTGCTCAATGCTATCTTGGCTACCTTATTTGAGGCAATAGATACAGTATAATAATAAGAAGCTTCAGACATAGGATTAACTAACTGGGTTATAACTCCAAACTTCATTGGATCAAAAGTCAGTTCAACCTGAGTCCCTTTCATATTATCATGCATTGTAATTTTCCTGAATCCTCTGAATCCTAATCCTTGGCGATGTGTAACGGCATCATTGTAATAGTATGATTTAGAAGACAAATACGTATTGCCATAAAAAGAATATGTATTGCTGACAACATTGATGTCCATATATAATTTATTGTATGGGAAAGTTGTACTATAACCAGATGTCGTCCAATACATATTGCCATTAGTAAGATTTTCATAATCAAATTTCTCAATTACCCCATAACTGTTAATCATGCCGGTTAGCATTCTTCCCCGGGCATCATTACGTGTAAAGGAGATTGGAGTGACAGTGGCATCCTTTATACTTAGCAATTGGCTGGTCCTACAACTATAACCATCTCCTATAGTTCCTGTTACAAAATGAGAATCAGAAGCTACAGTCACTTTTGCAGATTCGGCCACAGTATTCAGTTTACCGTTCTGGTTCAGATGTACACTGATTTGAGTTCCCGATTTTACAGCTAAATCGGGAAGTTTATCACCATTCAGATCATGAAACAGAAACTGATAATTGGTATCGGAATTAGATAAAAACTCAAATGTGCTGCTTACAAATCCACTACCGGTTGCCAATAAAGCAGTCCAGGTTTTATACGTACTATTATAGTGAGTTACCGGATAAGAAATGGGTCTGATACACGGAGTGGTAAATTCAAAAGCCTTATCGCTATCAACTTTACCATTATTGTCAGGAAGAAAGGGATCCTTTATTATCGGATCATCAATAATCTCACCTCTACAGCCACTACATTCACCACAAGGGCGTTTTTTCATTTCAATCCAGTAATCATTCTTCTTCGGACCTAAAAGAAAATCGGTGAGCCCATCACCGTTAATATCTTCAACCAACAATTCTCTTTTGGAAGCACCCGATATATCTGTGCTCTTAATGCCGCTTGTATATGCAATCTGCACAAAAGCACCTCCCTGATATGAGTAAATATAAGTTCCAATTCCGTTTATGAGGCAAATGTCCGTTCTCCCGTCCCCGTTATAGTCGACAGCAAAAAGCGCATCTTTAAAATAATCAAATAAGAATGGAGTTTGATCATATATCTTAGTCCTCAATTCCAGATTAAACATAGTGGTTCTTGACCATGTCCTGGTTTCCCCCTTCGGAAGTTTGTTACCCGAAACGGCAACCAATTCCATCTTCCCATCTCCATTGAAATCTCCGGTAATGAATAATCTGGGGACAGCACTTTGCCTGCTGCCTTCTGCAAATGTTCCTTCTAATAGGAAAGATGCATTCCGGGCTGTCATATTCTTATCATAGGTAGTAATATCTACTTTGGCGCTGTTCTGATCATGCAACCAATAATTAATTCTAACCAGTTCATCATTTCCATCGCCATCTATATCAACAGGATATAATTTCTGGAATCCATTACCTGCCTGAATCTTTACCGGTGAACAGAGGTAATCTCCGAGATTCTTATAAACCAACAGATTCTGTGCAGGATCATATTTACTTCCATACTGATAATTTCCTTTTTTATCATAAGCGGTTATACCATAAGATTCAAAATTAGGATAGGCAACGAGTCCTTCACTCCGGGTAAGAGAATTAAACTTACCCTTATGCAGAATAAGATCAGGAGCCTTACTGTTAGCAAAATAAGTTTCAAGAAAAGCCGTGCTTGTCTGGAAACGACTTTCGTCAGACTCACCTCCATAATAGAACATCAGCGGATTAACTTCTTTGCCATTCGATTTAAGACTGATTTTAGACAAGAAGCTATATATACTTGTGTCATAACTCAGCGTATAAGTACTAAGAAGCATTGATGATTGATAATATGTATCTATCTTCGACAATAACTTACTATCCTTCATCAGCCGCCCCGCTATATAAGAAGATTGAACATCGCTTCTTGTCTGATAGGTAAACTTTACAGCACCATATTGAGTAGAATTGCTGCCATATTTGATCTCGGTGACATAATAGACGTTATTATCCAACAAATAAGTAAAATCAATATACCCTCCGAATGCATCTACACTTTTAGTAATCGGGTAAGTAATTTGTGCCGATGTATTGGTGGGATATCCAAGAGTTACTTTCTTTCCATCCGGATACCAAACATCAAAATAGTATTTTCCTGATGGTGCATAAAATGTAACTTTCACATTGCCGTGCTCTGTCTGATAATCGATTTGAGAAGACGTTTCTGATATCTTAATAAGCCGACTCCCATCTAATGAATAGGCAGAATTCTTATCTAAACTAGCCGGTTTTGCATTGCTTCCATCATAATAATAATTTGAATTACAAATAGATATATAGGATAATCCTCCTATACACCACCCGTATCCGGCAATACTATTCCCCATCAGACTATTATAAGATAAAGCAAGAGCGGGTTGGTGTCCGTTTTTCCCTCCATAAGATCATAGAGAGACATCCGGGCATTCTCAAACTTCTCAACTCCTGAAATATCAACTTTGAGCATACCACGGGTAGGGTTGGGATAAATTGTCACCTTAGTTTCCGAAAGTTTTTCTTCATATATGGAAGGCTCTACTTCATCATCGCTCAAGACTCCCCTTGTCTGAACCACAATTTCCTTTTGACGAGTCAACCGATTACCGGCGCTGTCATAGGTATATTTGATTTTGTTTTGGGCGTATGCATCAGCAGCAGCCCACATAGATAAAACCGCGAATAGCAGAAATATGGCAACTATCCGTTTAGATGTTTGAATTCTTAAAAGTAGAAATGTTGTTTTCATGTGATATAAGATTTTATTGACGCTTCAAATAACCACAACTTTCACATAAAAACAAAATATTATATGGTAACAGTGGTAACAAACCTACTTCAGCAAGAAAAGTTGTTTTTCATCTTACAGCTCTTCAGCTCTCCTCAACTGCCCTGTTCATCGGCCTTTCGGCTGAAAGTATCTCCTGAAAGGAAAGATTCTTTGCTTTCAGCTTTCAGCCAATACTTCTTTAGTGAAACAAGGGTCAAGTTGACAAGGAGAATAGTCACTGTGCATAAAAACGCGCAGGAAAAGAAGCAATGTTTTAATGGTTATCATTGCTTCTTTTACCCCAAAACAAGCAATGATATTTACTGAAAAATACTATCTAATAAAATTCAATGACGCATCTATATATCCAGCGTTTCCCATCTATAGATCCAACGTCTCCCATCTATAGATCCAACACCTTCCATCTATAGATCCAATACAGTGAAATACGTGAATTTTCCAATACTAAAGTTTCTAATGAAATAGCATTTATTAAGCATGAAGAATCTCATGATTACAATATCGGCTGAAAGCTGAAAGCAAAGAATCTTTCCTTTCAGGAAATACTTTCAGCCGGAAGGCCGATGAACAGGGCAGTTGACAAGGGCTGAAAGAACTGTAAGATATGATTGGTTAAAAAGACATAACCACCGATTATAGAAAACGATTTAAAAGTAGCATCTCAGTCCACCTTGAATTCCCAAACGATTTACTCCATGACGTTCACTATCAATCACAATTACCGCAGAACTGAAGTCATCAGGACGAGTGAGAGAAGCTCGCCACCATTCCACACCCAGTCCCAGCCCTATCACTCTATTCAACATATACTCTACTCCCCAACTTAGTTCGGCTGCTATCCCCGAGAATCGGTCTCTGCCTGCACCATTCCAGGCATACCCAAAACTCACAGTTCCTCTGATTATCCATTTCTCATCAATCTTCTGACAATAAACTAAGGAAGGAGCCACATATCCCAATGTCACAGTTTCTTCAGGAAAATCAGTGCTGAAAGCTGCACACTCCAGTCCGAATCCATAACCCTTTTTACCAACCCAGTTGTACGCCACTTTATACTCCGGACCTCCTTTCCACTTGTAAGTGCCCGAACGCATTTCTACCCTGCTCGTTATCCAACCATAACCCAAATTGACAATGAACGTATTTCTCGGAGTTCGCATAGCTTTCTCCTGTTCTTTTTCCTTTTCCTTCATTCCGGCCACATCTTCAAGCGTAATACCAATGCTCTTCTCTTGTCCCCAAATACTTACATTCAAGTAAAACAAGGCAAACGTCAACAATATATATTTCATAATCTTCATCTAACAGTTTTTTAATATCTCATTAGTAAATTGGTCTTCACAAGAAATTCTATGATTACAGCAGCCGATTCTTTCTCTTTCTCCGGGAGAGCGTTATACTCTTGCGAATACTCTGGATAATTCAGCAAAATAGTCCTCATATTGTTTTTGGTAATAAGTTTCACTTCTTTATCGTCAGACTCTATCAGATAACAAGCCTTATTTTTCAGTTGCTTAGATGCTACGATCGCCCCACCTATAGCACCAAAGAGTATGCCGGCAGTGACAGCTTCACTCGTCTGTTCCTTGCCAATCTTAGTGCTGATGAAACAAATCCTACCGGTACCAAAACGAAAACCAGGCGCATACCAGCTGCCAAACTTACATCCCTGATACCTTAACTGGCGGCAGTTTACATACAAGGTATCCTGATGTATGATATACTTTACATCTTTCTTTAATAACTTATCCGTCTCCTTATTACCTGTCTCTGGTTTAAAATCAGCACCTCCATTCCAAAATCTCTTACTTTTAGACCTGGATTCAATAGTGAGATTCTCCAATGCAGTAAACTTTCCATCCATGTAATCGGAAAATGAAAGAGCATATCTGCTCTGAGCAAAAGAGGTAGTTGCAAATAGCAACAGCATCAAACCTAAGATGTGTTTATTCCGTATCATAAAATTTGTATTTGAGTATGATTTTAAATATTCAATGTTTTCCGTCCAACCGGATGATATATCC
>UMIJ01007993.1_pt1 | contig 20628 bp, 12 predicted proteins | sample 1965741 | NCBI WGS metagenome assembly UMIJ01 (sample SAMEA4836121, study PRJEB28245) | human gut metagenome | biome: gut microbiome; material: fecal sample | place: Denmark | collected 2008
GTCTTCCAGTCAAAAGACGACCGTGAGTTGCGGTATATGCTGAAACGTGACAACTTCGACCGCCCGATCTGCATCGACCGAAACAATCGGTTCGATGAGCTAAACCAATTTCCGCAAGATATCACCTTCCAAACCTTCCTGCTTGACAAGGACAACAAGGTGAAAGTAATCGGCAACCCTGTACATAACTTGGCAGTCAAGGATTTGTATCTGAAACAGATAACCGGTATGCAACATCAAGAAGCATTGCCCAAGACAACCCTCGAAACAGAAGAGGCTGAATATGACTTAGGAACGGTCAAAGAGGGAACCACCAAACAGCAAACGGTCACCGTCCGAAATACCGGAACAAACGTCTTCAAGTTGAAAGGCTTCACCACCTCTTGCAACTGCACCGAAGCAACCTGCGACTGGAAAGAACTGCAACCGGGAGAGAGCGGAACAGTCACGGTCAGTTACGAAGCAGAACAGCCGGGAGATTTTTATCGAACGGTGGAGATATATGGAAATATTTTCAATAACTCGCTGATGGTGAGTTTTATCGGGACAGTTAAATAGAACAATTAACTGGAAAAGAAAGGAGTTCCTGCCTACAGACTCACGAACTTTAGCAGAAACTCCCGGACTTTTCCTCATTCAATAACTAATAAAGAAGGAGGTGACGGCAAAAGTACTAAATTTGAAACAAACGACAAAAGGGTTAGAAATCACCCGTCCTGGGAAATGATACCGGACAAAGAACTGAGACAAACGAATTTAAAACCCATCAAAATAATACTAAAATGGGAAAGAAAATTATCGGCGTTATCGCTTTTGCCGCAATCGCCGTAGCGGCTGGCTGGAATTATCAGCAGAATACAAATGAGGTTGAACTGTCTAATTTGGCATTGGAAAATGTCGAAGCTCTAGCTGATCCTGAAGTAGAAGTTGGTGTACCTTGTATCATGACTTCTCAAACATGTTACGAAATTAATGATGATTTAGGTCACACAGTCATTCCAGGTTACAAATAATTCATTATTAACTTTACAAGGAGTTCTCAGAACTCCTTGCTCCTAATTATCTGACACATGAAAACTATAAGTTCTAAAATATTCATATTTGCAATTATATTTACTATTTCTTGTAGCCATAAAGAAAAAGAACCTAAAGAATATTTCAAGAAGGTGTTTAATATAGAATCAAACAAATTAAATGTAGATACTTATAAAATAAACTCATTTGGCAGAATAATTCCATTTGAAAATCAACAACTCCTTATCAAAGAAAATTATATGGGAGAATCTTTATTAGACCAAATATATTATACAAAAGACAGTATTCGCTCTTTAGCTCAAATCGGTTCTGGTCCGGATGAATATATTATGCTTCGCTTAATGCAAAAAGCAAATAGTGAAAAACTAAAGATGTTAGATATCCAAAAAAAACAGATCATTACAAAAGATTTAAACGGAAATACATCTAATATACTAAATTTACAGCAGATGCCATTAGCTGCTATACAGATAAATGATAAATATATTATATCTGGACTAATGAACAGAGACGAAAATGATGATAAAAGATACGCCATACTGAATAGTAAAGGAGAATATATAAAATCATTCGGAAGTTTCCCCAACGACAAAAATGAATCTGAAATAAAAAGCAGAGTGCTTGCATACCAAGACTATATGGTTTGTAACCCAAGTATGAACAGATTTGCAACCGTTTGTTCATCCGGAGCTATATTCGAATTGTATCAAATAGATACAACTCCCCAACTGATAAAAAGTTATCATGACATATACCCTGTGTACATAAATGATAGTCGCCCAGGATACAATAGCATCAGGCACGGAAAGGAGAATATCATTGGATATACGGATATTTATGCAACTGACAAATATATTTATGCATTATACTCTGGAAAAAAATTAGAGGTACATAATAATGAAGGAATGATGAATGCAAAACTTACAAATGATATTTTCATCTATAATTGGGATGGAGAACGTATTTGCCGCTTGGTTTCCGACGTAAAGTTATTCAACCTTTGTGTAACCGATGATAATCAGAAGTTAATTGCTTTGGGGTGGAAAGATGACTTCAATCTGTATTCATTTGATTTATCCTCAATAAATATAAAGTAAACAACAAAAACATATGCATACTCGAATTCTTTCATATCTGGCAATTTTTTTATCCTCTTGTTCCTACTCAGAGAACAAGTATTTCGAATATGCATTAGAACTTGCAGACAAGAACGCAAAAGAATTGGAAAGTATACAGAGACATTATCAAAATAATAAAAAGAAATCAACAATGTCCCTTTTCCTTATCAACAATATGATTGGAAAACAAACTGTTGACAGTAAGTCTATTGAAAAATCTCAATTATATTTCAGTTCCTTTATCATATATTTCAATACTCAAGGACGATACAAAAACGACATCCAATATATAATTTGCGATAGTATCAAACAACTATATCCCTATGCTGAATCACATCCTCGATATCTGTCGGATCTTCAGCATATATCCGCTGATTTTCTAATCCGCCACATCGACTATTGCTTCCATATCTGGCAACAATATCCATGGTGTAAAGACATTGACTTTGACACATTTTGTAAATACATTCTTCCATATACGACAAGCAACTGTTATTGGGAACAAACTGCGGATTTCTTTGAACAGAAATATGCGACATTAAGAGACTCCGTTTGCCATAAATCATATAAAGAAATCGGCAAAATCATTGCCGAGGACATAGATAAGACATTCGTTCAAAACTGGGTACTTTTTTCACAAAAGCATAAAGGATTGCTTCCCACCACCTTTGAAAACCTTGCAAAAGCACAGATCGGGACCTGCCTGGAAGCAAATATCTATAAAATCGCTGCATTACGGGCAAACGGTATTCCGGCAGCTTTAAATACTTTTCCCAACTGGGGTAATGCCAATTCTCCCCATTTCTGGACGGAAATAATCGGAGATGAACACATTGAGGAATTGTACGATAATACCCAACGGCCATACATTTCAGATAGTGATATACTGGTCGACAATATATTCTGGAAAAACACCTACAGCCCGACAGTAAAAGATACACTCCCCCATGTTTCCATACAATACTGTAGAACGATTCCAAAGGTGTACAGGATTAATTATGAAATACAACAAAACAGTTTGGCACTCAGAGCAAAAGAAGAAATTCCCGATTTCTTCAGGAACCCGGGAATAGAGGACATTACGGATAAATACATCGTGTGCAAAGACATCGAAGTTCCCCTATGGGACAACAAACACAAAAAAGAATATGTCTATTTATGCTGTTATGACGATAATAATTGGATTCCGGTAGGTTGGAGCATCCCAAGAAAAAAACAGGCCTTATTTACTAAAGTCGGTGTGAATGTGCTTTATCTGCCGGCTTACTACGAAAACGGGGCAATCATCCCGGCAGGGAATGCTTTTATTCTCAAAGAGAATGGAGAATTAAAATGTTTTTCTGAAGAAGCAGACAAAAAGGAAATATCTGCAACATTCTACTCGAAAACTCCATACCGCCTACACACTGCATTGCAAGCCGCCGGAACGGTCGGAACCCGTTTTTCCGTTTGCAACAAGAAAGATTTGTCAGACAGTCTGAATGTATATACGATTGAGAAACTACCTTTTTATGAAGACAGTTTCAAAATCCCGACAAACAAGAAATACCGCTATTTGGTTTGCGATTTTCAAAACACTCCGGCTTTCCAAGATGCTTATTCCATTGCAGAAATAAAGATTTTCGGAAAAAACCGGCAACAGTTGGAAAGGAAGCTGACAGGAACAAAAGGAATAAGTGACAATAAACTCGAAAACGCAATGGATGAAGACAGGGTCTCGTTTTATCAACCTGATAAATCAGAGAAACGCCAATATATCGTTTTCGACCTCGGCCAACCTCGTGAAATCGAAAAGGTCGAGTTTTACCCAAGGAGCGACGACAACAGAATCGTCACCGGAGAATTATATGAATTATTCTATTGGGACAAGAAATGGATTTCATTAGGCCGGCAATATGGTAAAGAAAACAGGCTGGCATTTCATAATATACCTCAAAATGCCCTATTCCGCATTCATAACCATACGCGGGGAAAAGAACATAGGCCGTTTACTTATGAGGAGGGTAAACAGGTGTGGTGGTAAATTTATAGAAAACAAGAAAGAGGTTGGAATCACCTGTTCCGGGAAATGATACTGGACGAAAGGTTCAAATAATAGAATTCAAATTCCTAAAAACAAAATAAAATGGGAAAGAAATTTTTTGGCGTAATAGCCTTTGCAGCCATTGCCGTAGCGGCTGGCTGGAATTATCAGCAGAACAAACAGGAAGTGGAATTGTCGGATTTGGCACTTGCTAATATAGAGGCTTTAGCAAGATATGAAGATGACGAATGTCCTAACGGATGCCTCACCGAATATGATGAAAAAGGATGTTGGTGCTATAGATATTATCCAAATGTGAAAGAAAAAGACTGGACACGTTAATAAAAAAATTGCGTTAGTGCTTTATTCCCTCTCTAAAGTATTTGTAGGGAGAGGATCTGCACTAACCTCTTTTTAATGGAATATATAGAAACTAAAATATTAGTGATATGCAAAAAAATATATACATATTATTATTGTTGTTGTTCGTTTTTTTTTCGAGTTGTACAAAAAAAGTGGCAACAGAAGTTTATCAAAACAAACGTGACAATGTCGTTAATCTTCACAGTAAAGTTAAAGAAATAGGAACAGAAGATGTTTTAATCAATCGATACTCACAACCCTTTCTACTTGACCGGTATTTAATTATAGGGGATTATGTCTCAAAAGACAGCCTTGTGCATATATTTGATAAATATGATTTCAAGTATATTTGTAGCACTGCTTTCTTGGGGCCTGGTCCTACGGAAATCACAAGTTTTGGTTCTGTCTGTATTAATGAGGATGACCGGGAATTTTATATTTCAGATTATGGTAAACAAAAAATATTCACTTACAAGCTTGACAGTGTACTTTCAAATCCCCTCAATTATATACCTACAGTTAAAGTGAATTTGAATCAAGAACAAATACCCAATAGATATTATTACATAAATGATTCACTATGTTATGCTTCTATAATAACACCGACCGGTCGTTCCGGTTTTAATCAATCTGGGGCAATTTGGAATATGATGACCGGGAAAATTACACAGCTCAAATACACTCATCCGGAAATAGAAAAAAAACGTGTCAATATTGCAGTATCCATAAAAAATAAAACATTTGTAGAGTGTTATGATCATCATGATTTAATGACCATATATGATTTGGAAGGGAATTTAAAATGCAATATATATGGTTCTAAATGGAATAACAAAACCTCTAATAAACAAAAATATTATGGTTCTGTGATCTTTGCCAAAGATAAAATTGTAGCCTCTTACTCTGACGGGAGAGATAATTTCGGTAAACAAAGCAGGCCTACAACTTTATTAGTCTTTGACTTAAAAGGCAATTATCTTAAAACAATAGAAATAGGATACAATATATTGGAATTTTGTTACGATGAAGAAAACAATCGGATTATCATGTCTTTTGACGATGATATACAATTGGGTTATTTAGAGTTAGATAATATTGTGTAATAATCTATATGAAACGATGGATTGACATCCTATTGGATTTTTTCCTTGCCGTGGTGGGGTTGGCTATTCTTTGGGTTTTCGCCCAAGTCTTCCTCTTCGCCTCCTTTCATATCCCCAGCGACTCGATGGAGCCGGAGCTAGTCGAAGGGGATTTTGTAGCGGTCTGGAAACCGGTGCTCGGTGCACGACTATTCAACCTCAACGCAACATTGCGATTGGAGCAAGTCGAAATCCACAGGGTTTCCGGATTCCGCAATATCAAAAGGAATGACATACTGGTTTTCAACTTTCCGCATCCGAACAATTGGGACAAGATCGAGATGCACATTTTGAAGTACTATGTCAAACGATGCATCGGACTGCCGGGAGACACACTTTCCATCAAAAACGGTCAATTTCGAATAGAAGGAGTAAACGAACCGCTCGGAAACATCGCGTCACAACAAAAAATCGGACAGACTTCACCAGAAGAGTTTCCGGGTGGTGTATATCGCAGTTTCCCGTATGATTCCATTATCGGTTGGAATATTCAGAACTTTGGGCCACTCTATATACCTAAAGCAGGTGACCAGTTACCGATGAGCCGGAAGAACTATCAGTTATATCATAAACTAATCTCTTGGGAACAAAAAGCTAAAGTCGAATATAAAGATTCAACCGTTTTCCTTGATGGCAAACCAATAAAAGACTACTGCTTTCAGAAAGACTATTATTTCATGGCCGGAGACAAAGGAGAAAATTCGCAGGATTCACGTTATTGGGGGTTACTACCGGAGGAATATATTGTCGGGAAAGCAGCTTTCATTTGGAAATCGGTTGCCCCCTACACCGGTGAATTTCGATGGGAACGTTTCTTTAAAGCAATACACTAATTAATCTCAATACGAAAAATATGAGTACGATTTTTTTTATATGCCTCCTTATTTTATTGTCATCCTGTACTTTTAATAAGGATAACCGGCTGGAATATGCTTTACAATTCGCCGAAAGCAACAGGACAGAATTAGAAAAAGTGCTCGATTATTATTCCACAGACCCTGAAAAACTGGCAGCAGCCCGTTTCCTTATCGTAAATATGCCATATCATTATGGTTATGAATGTTGGCAACAGGACACTATTAAACAAATATTGGCCGATGCTGTTAAAAGAAAATCCGTTTACGGAGAAGACTTACTGATTATAGATAAAAAACATCTGGATAAATGGAGTTCCTATTCGCATTATTACGGAGAAAAAATATATGACTCCAAAATAATAACTGCCGATTATCTGATCGAAAACATAGACCTCTCTTTCGAAGTCTGGAAGAAATATCCGTGGAATAAGCATCTCTCTTTCGATGATTTTTGCGAGTTTATCCTCCCTTACAGGATAGCCAATGAGCCACTCAGCAACTGGCGAAAAAAATATTATGAACACTATATGTCCAAATTGGATTCCCTTTATAAAGGAACGGATGTTATCGACGCATGCAGCGCTGTCAACCAGGTTCTCAAAAAAGAATGGTTTTATTATAATACAGATTTTTCTCTGCCCCATCTCGGAGGCGATTATCTTTTCACCACCCGGGTAGGATATTGCAGGGATGCTTGCGATGTGGCAACTTATGCAATGCGATCGGTCGGGATTCCTATCACAACAGACTATTATATCTACTCGCCGGATCTAAGAACCTGGCATTGTTGGAATGTAGTCAGGGATACCACAGGCCAGTGTTATCCTTTCTGGTATACAAAAGATGAGGTGGTACGCTCCGTAGCCAATGACGGCAGGCGCAAAGGGAAAGCATACAGGGATTGTTACGGCATGCAGAACGGGCGCTTCAAAAAGTGGGCAACAGATAACACCGTACTTCCTTTTTTCAGGAATTGTTTTGTCAAAGATGTCACGGACAATTATTCGGGGCTGAATGAAATTTCTTTACCGATAGCTGTCTCAGGGTGCAAATATGCGTATCTCGGAGTATTCAAAAATGGAAGTTGGGAGCCTGTCGATATTGCACAGATTGAAAAAGGACATGCAGTTTTTCATAATATCGAGCCGGATATTGTATTCCAGCTTTTATATGCGAATAATGGTAATATCAAAACATATGGCTATCCGTTTGTTTATGACAAGCAAAGAATTATCTATTTCAAACCGGATACGTCGCAACAAGAAATTGCTTGTTTAAAAAGGAAGTATCCCTTTCAGGAGTATCTTTTTAAATATCTGAACCGAAATGTCATAGGAACTACAATAGAAGGCAGTAACTCTGTATCAGGCATAAAACAACTGTTATATCGGTTCACCGATACACTCTTTACAAACCGCAAGGCTATTTCATTCAGCCAGCCGTGTCAATTTCGTTATTTACACCTGAATTCACCTATCGATCATAGGGTGGAACTGGCAGAATTTGTTGTTTTCCGCGACACTTCCGAGACTCAAGCCATTCCTCTACAGTTATACCGCAATGTGGAAGGATTATATCCTACAGACCAATACTCTGCCAAATGTGTGTTGGATGGCAATCCGCTAACTTTTTTCAGATCTCGAGAAGATAATGCGACATTAATCTTTGACATGGGAAATGTGACTGAATTCAAGAAAATACTGGTTATCCCCCGAAATGATGATAATTTCATCGAACCCGGAGATCATTATGAATTATTTTATCAGAATGGATCGGACGGATGGAAATCTTTAGGACAGCAAATCGCAAGTAGTAAAGAATTGTATTTCACCGTACCTCATGGGGCGATATTCTGGCTTCGTAACTTAACAAAAGGGCATGAAGAACAGCTATTTTTTATACAAGAAGGGAAACAAGTATTTTCCTGTGACATTAATTTTTCAAAAGAGAATGCATCATGAATTTAAAGCTACTACATATATTTCTGCTTTCCACTGCCGGGATATTCCTACTCTGCACGCCGTTCATAAATATGACAGAACTGGCAAACGGACTGGTGACCGGGAAAATGTGCTGGTTCCATCTTGCCATGCTTTTCTTTTCGGTTTGCGTCTTTCTCATGATGTCAACCCAAAAGGGAACTGCTATTACCTCTACATTTTCGGATCTTTTGGTATTATTCTTTGCTGTCATTGTTCTCATAACGTACAAGTGGAGTCTTAACCCGGAGCCGGAAAAGTTACTATTTGCAGGCCAGTTGGTTATTCTATGGTTTTTGCTACGGTATATATTGACAACATACCGGGAACTTAAATTTTTTTTCTTGTTTACCTTGATGCTCACCGGACTGGTCGAAGCCGTTTGGGGAATGCAGCAATTGCATGGGCATGTCTATTCCCATCATTCTCTTTTCCGGCTGACGGGTTCTTTCTTTAATCCGGGTCCCTATTCCGGATATCTGGCGGTCGTGCTGCCGGTTTGCCTGTGGACAGCGATGCGGTTTCAAAAGGGGATGCACTATTTCGGCTGGGTATGCGTAGGGGCCATCTTGGTTGTCTTGCCTGCCGGGATGAGCCGGTCGGCCTGGGTGGCGGCAGTTGTGGCTTGCGGGTGGGTGTATTGGGCGGAACGGATCGGATGGGAAAAGACGAAAGCCATATATAGTAGGTATAAGAATGTAGCGGTTCCATTCTTCGCAATTGTAATCCTATTGGCCGGTTGTGCTTTTGCCGGGCTATACGGTCTGAAACGGGATTCGGCGGACGGACGGTTGTTGATGTGGAAAGTGACGGGGAAAGCGATAGCCGGACATCCGGTTACGGGAACAGGTCTGGGAGGGTTTCCGGAGGCGTATGCTGAAATGCAGGGGCAATATTTCGGGACGGAGGAGGCGACCGATAAAGAGAAACGGGTAGCCGGATGCCCCGAATATGCATTCAATGAATATTTGCAGATCGGGCTGGAACAAGGGATCGGGGGATGGATCGTATTCGTGTCGTGGCTGGGGAGCATGATGTACTATGGAATCCGGAACAGGCAGCATGGAGCGGTCGGAGGTGTGTTGGCACTGGTAGTGTTTGCAATGTCGTCCTATCCGTTGCAGTTGCCGTCGTTTTGGGTGGCACTGATGTTTTTGGGGGCGGTATGCGTAACGGAGAAGGGGACGCAAAGGACGCAGAGGGCACGGATTTTCGCAGAGAAGTTGTTGACCGGTTTGCTGGCATTGACGGCTGTAGGTCTGTTTGTCGGGCAGAAAGGGAACTATGAGGCTTATCGGAGGTGGGGACGGATGCAGATGCTTTATAACAATAAGGCGTATGAATCGGTTGCGGAAGATTACCACAGCTTACATGACAAGTTGAAGCATAAACCGGAATTTTTGTTCGAAGAGGCGCAATGCCTCAGTAAAACGGGGCAATACACGGAAGCGATACGGGTTTTGGAACGGGCGAAGCGGCTGAGCGGAGATCCGATGATCCGGTATATGATCGCCAAAAACCGGCAGGCACTCGGTGACTACCGGGAAGCGGAGAGGGAACTGCTTCAGGCCATCGAAATACTTCCGGAACGGTTGTATCCTTACTATCTGTTAGCCAAACTATATGCAGAGCCAGAGTTCTATCAGGAGGATAAATTCCGGGCTGCCGCCGGTACCGTACTGACCAAAGAACCGAAGGTCGAAAGCACCGCTGTCAGAGAAATGAGAACGGAAATAAAAAAGATATTAGAAAAAAAGTAATTACGAAAGGCTCGTAACTAAAATATGTTTGTATATTTGCGAAACAACTTTGATAAAAACAATAAAATATGAAATACTACAAATTGTTTGCCATACTGATTCTGACTGGGATGATGGCTTGCTCCGGTGAAAAGAAAGAGAAAGATTCCGAAGAAAGCGTAGAAACCGTTCTGCCGGACGAGACAAACGAGGTGACGGTGATGAAGTTGAATACTACTGATTTCAACCACGAACTGATCAGTAACGGCAAACTGTCAGCCCGAAACTTTGTCGACCTAAAATTCGAATCGGCAGAACCGATCGCCAAGATATATGTGAAGAACGGCGATCGCGTGACGAAAGGGCAAAAGCTCGCAGAACTCTCTACCTTCCGCCTTGCCAACAAAACAGCGCAAGCCAAAGATGCACTCGAACGCGCCAAACTGGAACTGCAAGACGTACTGATCGGACAGGGCTACAAACTGGAAGATTCTACAAAAGTACCGCCCGCAACCATGCAGTTAGTCAAGGTAAAAAGCGGGTATGACCAGGCACTGATCTCTTGGCAGCTTGCCGAATACGAACAACGAAACGCAGTCCTGACCGCCCCTTTCGAGGGTGTCGTCGCTAACCTGTTCGCCAAACAGTTCAACACGGCTTCTACCTCCGATGTTTTCTGTTCCATTATCGATACCCGCACATTGGAAGCCGCTTTCACAGTTTTGGAAAGCGAACTGCCGCTTATCAAAACAGGCGATCGTGTAGAGGTAGCTCCTTTTGCCTTGTCCGATGTCACGGCTGACGGCCGTATATCCGAAATAAACCCGCTGGTAGACAAAGACGGGATGGTACAGGTGAAAGCTGCCGTAAACGATAAAGGTCAGTTGTTCGAAGGGATGAATGTACGAGTAAGTATCCATCGTTCGCTGGGTAAACAGTTGGTCGTTCCCAAAAGCGCTGTCGTACTCCGTTCCGGCAAACAGGTTGTATTCACATTAACGGAAGACAAAGCATACTGGAACTATGTACATACAGGGTTGGAAAACGCAGACAGCTACACGATCGTCGACGGCCTGAAAGAAGGGGATACCGTGATCACAAGCGGCAACATCAATCTGGCTCACGAGGCACCGGTCAAGGTAATTGAAAATTGACAATGGACAATTCATAAATCATAATTTATAAATCATAAATCATAGTTCTAATACATGATAAAGTTTCTACTACAACGCCCTATCGCGGTATTGATGGCTTTTACGGCTTGCTTTATCGTGGGACTGGTTACCTACTTCACCATTCCGGTGTCGTTGTTGCCGGATATTGCAATTCCGGAGATCACCGTACAGGTGTCCGGCCAGAATACTTCGGCACGCGAACTGGAAAACACAGTAGTAAAAACCATCCGCCAACAATTGATGCAAGTTGCCAGCCTGCGTGATATCCATAGCGAGACACGCGACGGAGCTGCCATCATACGCCTCAACTTCGATTTCGGGACGAATACGGACCTGGCTTTCATCGAGGTCAACGAGAAGATAGACGCAGCCATGAACTATCTGCCGCGTGAAGTAGAACGTCCGCGGGTAATCAAAGCCAGTGCAACCGACATTCCGGTGTTCTGCCTGAACTTGACTTTAAAAGGTGAAAGTGGAAAGGTGAAAGGTGAAAGTGAAACGGCTACACAAAACAACTCTCAACTTTCAACTTTCAACTCTCAACTAAAAAACGACGCTTTCCTCGACCTTTGCCAATTTGCCGAAACAGTGATCAAACGTCGGATCGAACAACTGCCCGAAGTGGCGATGGTAGATGTGACGGGGGTACTGAAACGGCAGTTGCAGATCGTTCCGGACATGAAACTGCTGAAAATGTCGGAAATCACGCTCGACGACCTGGAGGCGGCACTGACATCCAATAATATCGAACCGGGTAGCATGACCGTACGCGACGGCTATTACGAGTACAATATCAAGTTCTCGACACTGCTGCGCACACCGGAAGATGTCGAGAATATTTATATCAGGAAAAATAACCATATCTTCCAACTGAAAGATTTGGCACGCATCTCCGTCGTGCCGGAGAAAGAGACCGGAGCCTCCCTTTCCAACGGGAAACGGGCAGTAACACTGGCCGTAATCAAGCAGGCGGATGAAAATATGGATAACATGAAAGAGGCATTGGCAGAAGTGACGGATTATTTCGCTTCCGTTTACCCGGACATCGATTTCAGCATCAGCCGTAACCAGACGGAATTGCTGGATTATACCATCTCGAACTTGAAACAGAACTTGTCGCTGGGATTCCTTTTTATTTGTATCGTAGCCATCCTTTTCTTAGGGGATATCAAGAGCCCAGCAGTAATCGGGTTAAGTATGGTGGTAAGCTTGGTTATCAGCTTCCTGTTTTTCTATCTCTGCAAGATGTCACTGAATATCATTTCTATCTCCGGGCTGATCTTAGCTTTGGGTATGATGATCGACAGTTCGATCATCGTAACAGAAAACATCACTCAATACAGGGCACGCGGGGATTCGCTGGAAGAGGCTTGCAATAAAGGAACGACCGAGGTTATCACCCCGATGCTGAGTTCCACTTTTACAACGATTGCCGTTTTCGTCCCACTTGTGTTCATGAGCGGAATAGCAGGAGCAATCTTCTTCGACCAGGCCTTTGCCGTCACCGTCGGACTGATGGTTTCCTATTTCACGGGAATCATGCTGCTGCCGGTACTTTATAAACTGGTATACAGCATTCCGGATATCAAACACAAGGGTTTCAACATGCGGATCAACAATCTGGTGAAAGAGCATACATTGGACCGTTTCTATGATGCCGGAGTCGATTTCATATTCCGTCACAAAAAAGCGACCTTAATTTTTACAGCAGTTACAATTCCACTATGTGCTGTCCTGTTTTACGAAATACCGAAAAGCCGTATGCCGGAGATTGATCAGAACGAACTGATCGCCCATGTGGAATGGAACGAAAACATCCACATAGATGAAAATCAGTTTCGTGTCAGCCAGTTATTCGCATCTATCGACAATCAGGTGAAAGAACACACGGCCTATGTAGGCCAACAGCAGTTCTTGTTGAACCGGGACCGTGAAATGTCGGTTTCCGAAAGTGAACTGTATTTCAAGACGGAGAAACCGGACGGAATCACTCCTTTGCAGAAGTCAGTCGAAGAATGGATCAGAGCCCATTATCCGATGGCTGTAATCTCCTTCTCACCTCCCGAAACGGTATTCGAAAAACTGTTTGTGACGGGTGAGGCCGACATTGTCGCCGAATTGTACACCCGCAATAAATCCGAAGCGCCGGAAGCCTCCGTCCTGCATAAGATAGAACAGCAAATCGAGACGAAAACAGGGTATACACCTGTCGGCATCACCTTCGACAACCAGTTGAACATCACGATAGACAGGCAGAAACTTCTGCTTTATAACGTCGACTACAACGAAGTATACCGGTTGCTGAAAACAGCATTCAAGGAGAATGAAGTAGCAACGCTCCGCTCCTACCAGCAATATCTGCCAATCGCATTGGCCGGGGAAGAACAAACGGTTAACGAGGTCTTACAGAAAACATTGGTAAACACTGTTCCCGACGCGGAAGGCAATGTACGATATATCCCGCTGCAATCCCTGGTGCGTGTCACTCCGGGAGAGGATCTGAAAACGATCACAGCAGGGAAAAACGGAGAATACATTCCGTTCAGTTTCTATGATATAGACAATGCCGGACAGTTGATGGAAGACGTGAAAAAAGAGGTTGATACCGACTGGGATATTGATTTTTCAGGCAGTTTCTTCTCCAACCGGCAGATGCTGAACGAACTGGTCGTGATTTTGTTCATTTCGATCCTGCTGATGTATTTCATCCTGGCAGCCCAATTCGAAAGTTTCCTGCAACCGCTCATTGTGCTGCTCGAAATCCCGATCGACGTGGCCGCCTCCTTACTGGTACTGTGGATATGCGGCCATACGATGAACCTGATGAGCGCCATCGGTATCGTCGTGACCTGCGGTATCATCATCAATGACTCCATCCTGAAACTGGATGCCATCAACGAACTCCGCAAAGAAGGAGTCCCACTTATGGAAGCCATACATGAAGCCGGACGGCGGCGCCTGCGTCCTATCATCATGACATCATTAACGACAATATTCGGAATGGTTCCGCTGCTTTTCACATTCGATATGGGTAGTGAACTTCAAAAGCCGCTCTCCATCGCCATGATCTCGGCCATGCTGATCGGTACGGCAGTCAGCCTTTTTGTCATACCGCTGATATACTGGTTCATTTATCGCAAACATGACATTAAAAAATTGAAAGTTGAAAATTAGAAATTATGGACAGAAAATTCATTTATAGATACATCATCACTTTGCTGATGCTCTTATGCGTACTTCCGGGAAAAGCACAGCTCACGCTGACACTGGAACGGACTATCACACTGGCAGCAGACAGTTCGCTGGACGCTTTCCGGTACAAGAACATGTACTTGGCCGGATACTGGGAGTACCGGACCTACAAGGCAGGCCGTCTGCCGAGCCTTACCCTGAATCTGACACCGGCACAATACCGCCGTTACTTCACTCAACGATACGACTCGGAAGCAGATATCGACGAATATCGAAAACAACAATCGTTTTATGCGGGCGGGCAATTGGAGATCGAACAAAATTTCGACCTCTTAGGCGGTACGTTCTATTTGGATACGGATTTGGATTATATGCGCTATTTCGGTGACCGGACCTACAACCAGTTCTCATCGGTTCCGATCCGCCTCGGCTACCAGCAAGATTTATTGGGATATAACGCTTTCAAATGGGAACGGAAAATCGAACCGTTGAAATATGAGAAAGTCAAGAAAGAGCTATTATATAATGTAGAGCAAATGAGCGAACAGGCAACGACCTATTTCTTCGCCCTGGCAATGGCACAGGTGGAATACGATCTGGCCAAGGAAAATGTCGCCACTACCGACACGCTATACCGGACAGGGCAGGAACGGCATAAGATCGCTTCTATCAGCCAGGCAGACTTGCTGACACTGAAATTGGATGCAGTAAACGCACGCAACACATTGAAAAATGCGGAAATCGCCCTGAAACGTGCCATGTTCAGCCTCGCCTCTTACCTGAACTTCGACAAGAATACGGAAATACGCCTGCGCCTCCCGAGCCGTCCGCGCGATATGGAAATCTCTGTCGACAAGGCGCTCGAACTGGCACGTGCAAATAATCCGACCTTCCTGGAACTGCGCCAGCAAATATTAGAGGCTCAGCAGCAGGTAGACAAGACTAAGAAAAAAGCGATGTTCAACGCTCAGATCAATGCCAGCATCGGGTTCAACCAGGTGTCCAAGAACATACAGGACGCCTACAAAAATCTGCAACAGCAGGAAATCGTCTCTTTGTCCGTTTCGATCCCGTTGGTGGACTGGGGCGTACGAAAAGGGAAGCATAATGTCGCCAAGAATAACCTGCTTGTCACAGAAACATCTGCCAAACAAAAAGAATTGACAGTCGAAGAAGACGTGATTATGACAGTCGGCGATTTCAATATCCAGCAGGCCCTGATCGGAAGCGCCGAAGAAGCAGTAGACCTGGCAGAGACAGCCTATAGTGAAACCAAGCAGCGCTTTATGATCGGAAAAGCAGATATCAACAGTCTTACCCTGTCGCTAAACCGCCAGCAGGAGGCGCAGCGAAACTATATTTCGGCTTTGCAGAACTACTGGCTAAGTTATTATAAGATCCGAAAATTGACGTTGCATGACTTCGAAACGGGGATTTCTCTTTCGAACGAGTTCGAGTATAAGTACGGATTGTAACAAAGAATGAATAATGAGTGCATCTCCTAAAATATCCTCTTTCACCATCATCGTCACCTTCCTTTGCGTGGCGCTGGCGGGAATCGCTTTCATACCGCTGCTACCGATCAAGCTGTCGCCGTCGCGCACGCTGCCGCAGCTGACTATCAGCTATAACATGCCAGGCAATTCGGCACGCGTGATAGAGATGGAAGTGACCTCGCGGCTCGAAGCAATGTTAGCACGCATCAAAGGGATCAAGGAGATCAATTCCACCTCCGGCAACGGATGGGGATATGTCACACTCGAGCTGGACAAGCATACCAATATCGACGCCGCCCGTTTCGAAGCATCTACCATCATCCGGCAGACATGGCCCAGCTTGCCGGACGGACTGAGCTATCCGGTTCTGGAAATGAGCCGGCCGGACGATAAGGAAGCACGGCCCTTCATGAGCTACACACTGAATGCGGCAGCCACTCCCATATTCATTCAACGCTTTGCCGAAGATCAGATAAAACCCCGCCTAAGCGGGATTCCCGGCATCTACCGCATCGATGTCAGCGGCGCCACCCCGATGGAATGGCGACTGGAATATGACAGCCGTCAGCTAGCAACGTTAGGTATCAGCATCCCGGATATACAGAAAGCGATCAGCCAGTATTATCAAAAAGAATTCTTAGGGACCGGGAACGTGGAAACTCAGTTGGCAACTTCGCGCGAAGGAGGACAAAACAGCCAGTGGATACGTCTCGCTTTGGTTCCTGAAAACGAAACAGATGGATTCAACCCATCGCTTATAACCGTCCTGAACAAAGACGGCAAGCTGATCCGCCTGGACCAACTGCTAAAAGTCACCCGCCAGGAAGAGGCTCCGCAGAGTTATTACCGTATCAACGGCTTGAATTCCATCTACCTGTCCATCCGCGCCGAGGAGACAGCGAACCAGCTGGAACTTGCCAAACTGGTAAAAGCCGAAATGGAACATATCCGCACTTTGCTTCCTCCCGGCTATGAAATACATACCAGCTATGACGCTACCGAATTCATCCGGGACGAGCTGAACAAAATTTATGTCCGTACAGGGCTCACCGTCCTGATCCTGCTGATGTTCGTCTTGCTGATCACACGCGAGCTAAAATATCTGTTTCTGATTGTCATCAGTCTTTCGATCAACCTCTGTATAGCAGTCATCCTTTACTATCTGCTAGGGTTGGAAATGCAGCTTTATTCGCTGGCCGGCGTCACAATCTCGCTTAGCCTGGTGATCGACAACACAATCGTTATGACGGAGCATATCCGAAACCGACACAACCGGAAGGCCATCCTGTCCATACTCGCAGCGACCTTGACAACGATGGGTGCACTGGTCATCATCTTCTTCTTAGATGAAAAAATACGCCTCAACTTACAGGATTTTGCAGCTGTCGTCATCATCAATTTAGGAGTTTCCCTGTTGATCGCGCTTTTCCTGGTTCCCGCCCTGATCGATAAGATGAACCTGGAATGGAAAAAAAGCGGGAAAAAGAAAACATCCGGAGAAGAGACCGGGCCTACATGGAGAAATCGGATCAGGAAAAGGACGAACCATTTTCTCAAGCGTTTCCCCGTCTACTACAACCGGTACTATCAATGGCAAATCAACTTCCTCTGCGGATGGAAGAAACTGGCATGTTTCATTTTACTGTTAGCATTCGGCATTCCGGTTTTCCTGTTACCGGAGAAAATCGAATACGACACGAAAGACAAGAAGAAGGTCTACACGGCAACAGATTCCCTGCTGATCGAGAAATATAATAAATTCGCCTCTAACGAGACGTATAAGGAAAAAATCAAACCCATCGTCGATAAGGCGTTAGGCGGAACCCTGCGCCTGTTTGTCCAGAAAGTATATGAAGGAAGCTACTTCACCCGCAACGAAGAAACAGTTCTGTCTGTCAGCGCATCACTCCCGAACGGGACGACCCTGTCACAAATGAATACCCTGATGGGACGAATGGAGGCCTATCTCAGCACCTTCAAAGAGATACGGCAATTCCAGACCAATGTCTACAGTGCACGTCAAGCCGGTATCCGTATCTACTTCACGAAAGAGAGCGAACGGAGCGGTTTCCCATACACCCTGAAAAGCAAGATTATCAGCAAAGCACTCGAGTTGGGGGGTGGCAGCTGGCAAGTCTACGGCTTGCAAGACCAGGGATTCAGCAACGATGTACGCGAAGGAGCCGGCTCTTTCCGCATCGAGATGTACGGTTACAACTACGACGAGCTGTACGAATGGGCCGAACGGCTGAAAGCCAAGTTGCTCACCCACCGCCGCATCAAAGAGGTGCTGATCAATTCGGAGTTCTCATGGTGGAAAGACGACTATCAGGAGTTCTACTTCAATCTCAACAAAGCCCGGCTGGCCCAGGAAGACATACAGCCGATCGACCTGTTCGCCTCCATCAACCCCGTTTTCGGGAAAGACATTTATACCGGGACGATCGTCGTCAACGAAGAGACGGAGAAGCTGAAACTCTCCTCCCGCCAGTCACAGGAATACGATGTGTGGAGCATGCAGTATGTCCCACAGACGATCGACGGCAAGCCTTACAAGTTAGCAGAGCTTGCCAGTGTCGAAAAAGGACAGATGCCACAAAAAGTCTGCAAGGTAAACCAGCAATACCGCCTCTGCCTGCAGTACGAGTATATCGGGGCTTCTAACCAAGGAAACAAGATACAGGAACGCGACCTGAAAGAAATCAACGCCATACTGCCGATGGGATATACAGCCAAGTCGGACAGCACTTACTGGTACTGGGACAAGAAGGACAATAAACAATATCTTCTGTTATTGCTGATCATCGTCATTATTTTCTTTACCACCAGCATCCTGTTCAATTCGCTGAAACAGCCGTTGGCCGTTATCTTTGTGATACCGATCTCCTACATCGGCGTATTCCTCACGTTCTATTGGTTCAAACTGAATTTCGATCAAGGAGGATTTGCCTCCTTCGTCCTGCTGTGCGGTATAACCGTAAACGCAAGTATCTACATTTTGAATGAATACAACCAAATCCGGCAGCGTAAGCCGCTGATGTCGCCCTACAAGGCATATCTGAAAGCCTGGAATGCGAAGATCACCCCCATTTTCCTCACAGTCGTTTCGACCATCTTAGGTTTCATTCCGTTCATGTTAGGCCCGGATAAGGAAGCATTTTGGTTTCCACTGGCCGCCGGTACTATCGGCGGGCTCGCCATGTCCATCTTGGGGATCTTCCTCTATCTGCCTCTTTTCACATTGAAAAAACAACCCGAACCTTAACTCCTACCACTCAAATAGAGATTATCGTTTCTCATTAAAATATTTTGTATGCCCGCCGTTTGTACATTGTCAACAAAATGTCAACTCTAACATCTGCTCTTCAATAAAGCAAAATCTACTTTTGCAACCTCTTTAGGCCTGTTCCAATCTTTCTTTCCAAAAGGAAAACACACAGGCTTCTCTTTCTGTTTAAATAGGGTATACTTGCATCGGTCCATTTCCTTGCCATCTATTTGGCAATGCCTGACAGATAAGCTGTGAGAAGGTCTCTGCCTCTCAACCCACAGAACGCAGAGTTTTTTTCACATTTTAATAAATATAATTATGAATAATTTTTTTAGTTATCTGAGATTACTTTTACTCGCAACGAGTGGAATGTTACTATTGTGTATAATCTTCGCCATGAATCCGGAATTAGCAGACAGCACGCTGTCCGGAAAAGTTTGCTGGTTTCATTTCACATCTCTCTTATTAGCCGGTGGGGTTCTACTTATGGAATTTACAACAAGGAAAAGCCGTTTTATCTTTTCATTACCGGATGCCTTATTGTTGCTCCTATTCGGTATCGTACTGGTTTCTTACGACAAAGACGAGAATCTTCAACCGGAACGTTTCCTTTTCATCGCCCAGCTAGTCGCCCTCTGGTTTATGCTCAGAGGTGCTTTACAGGCACACCAGGAATTACGCCCGTTTTTCATTACGATCATCATATTCACCGGAATCGTTCCAGCCATCTGGGGGATCAGCCATTCTATCGATCCTGCTCCCATCACCCATCCGGTCTTCAGACTGCTTGAAACATCGCTGAAACCGGAACCTTTCTACGGCTATATCGCGGTCATTTTCCCGGTCTGCCTGAATACGTTACTCCGTTTTAAGAATTGTGACAAAGTCGCTTTATGGGAATCCCGTACCTTCCTGTTCTATTTTTCTATTCTCGGAGCTGCTTTGATTATCACGGCCTTACTATTCAAAACCGACCAACCCGTATGGATGGCTGCCATCCTTTCCGGGATTTGGGTTTGCTGGATGAAGATGATCGGATGGAAACAGACGAAAGAAGCCATACAGAAACATATCCAACTGTTTGCCATCTCTTCGATTATTCTGTTTGTTATCATCGCGGCAATCATCCTAGTCGGAAATATCCAAAAAGCCCAGGCTGGAGACCGCCGACTTTTGATCTGGAATATCACGACGCAGGCCATCATGGAACATCCGGTAACCGGCACGGGCATAGGCGG
>UMIJ01043975.1_pt1 | contig 20115 bp, 24 predicted proteins | sample 1965741 | NCBI WGS metagenome assembly UMIJ01 (sample SAMEA4836121, study PRJEB28245) | human gut metagenome | biome: gut microbiome; material: fecal sample | place: Denmark | collected 2008
ATAACTTCTTAATATTTTAACTTTTCCCGTACTAAAAAAGTCATATTTTTTATATCTACACCAATCTTTTTATCACTTTTATCATAATAAATCTTGTATAACTTACTAGGCATTATGACACAAAAAAAGTGGAAAGAAAGCTATGCCTCTTTCACACTAAATTTCGAAGAACCGAAAAATCAGTTATTCCTTTTAGCCTTTACTAATACAATAAATTCTATAATTTTATTCTTGATACAAATGAATATGTATCACCTGATAATTTAAAAGTATATTCATAATTTTCTGTAGAAGTTATTTTTCCAGCACCATCATCATTTTCTGAAAAATCTGCCTTCTCAGTTATTACAATAGTATCGCCTGTTCTAACTGCTTTAGTAACTTCTCCATGATAGAAACTACCAGTAGCTCCTCCACCAACTGTTAAGTAATCTACATAACCATTAACACTTTCATCATAGACATAGTATTCTGTTACATAAGGTCCTACACGCATAGGCTCACTCTTATTTAGAGTATCACTACTACCAAACAATTCTTTATAAGTTTGTTCTACTCTTTCATATGGAATAAATCCAGTAGAACTATTCTCTTGTAATGTGTAATTACTATTATCTAAAGTAATATTCTTTTTAACATTTGTTGCATCTTGAATAATAGAAAAATCAGACTTCTTTAAATTATGATAAACTAAAGCTAATTTACTAGATTCACTAGCATTACTTACTTGATAATTATTAGAATTATTATAAAACCAGTATTTATAAAAAGTATCTCCTGTTAGTACTACTTTATTATATAATCCTTGTACTAAACTACTATTAATATCTAATGTTTCATCTTTAGTTGTTGTAGTATCCTTACTACCAGTATCAACTTTTTTCTTATCACTAGTTACTGTTTCATTCTTATTAGTAACCTTAAAAAAGCTTATATAGCCTATATAACTTAGCAATAAAACGATTACTACTATAAGAGCGATAACAATTCCATTTTTTTTCTTTTCCATTCTTCTCATCTCCTAGTTTAATAATAAATTATAATTAAGAAAAAGGCAATATAATTTATATAATATTTGTCCCTTAGTGTAAACTATTGATTAAAATATTCATCAAAAGTTAATCTTCTGTCAATTATAGTACCATCATCTTTAATTTCAATTATTCTATTACATACAGTTTGATTAAGTTCATGGTCACGTGAAGTTAATATTAATTCTCCATCAAAGTTTTCTAAACCTTTATTTAGTGAAGTAATACTCTCTAGATCTAAATGGTTAGTTGGTTCATCTAGTATTAAGAAGTTTGGTTCTTCTAACATCATTTTACTAAGCATACATCTTGCTTTTTCCCCACCTGACAAGACATTCACTTTTTTAAATACATCTTCTTTAGAGAATAACATTCTGCCTAAGAAACCCCTTAATTCAGTATCATCATCTACTTTTTTATATTGTTTAATCCAGTCAATAATACTTTCATCTTTTATAAAGTAAGAACTATTATCTTGGGGAAGATAAGCTGGAGAGATAGTCTTTCCAAATAGTACTTGTCCTTTATCAAACTTTTCAATTCCCGCTAGGATATTAAATAGTGTTGTTTTTGCTAAATCATTATTAGATACAATTGCTATCTTATCACCTTTTAAAACAGTAAATGATATTTTATTTAGAATTTTTACCCCATCTACTTCTTTAATTAAGTTTTCTACTTTTAATATTTCTTTGCCCACTTGTTTAGTGATTTTGAATTCAATAAAAGGATATTTTCTAGAAGATGGTACAATCTCATCTAATTCAATTTTCTCAAGCATCTTTTTTCTTGATGTTGCTTGTTTACTCTTAGATGCATTAGCAGAAAATCTAGCAATAAAGTCTTGTAGTTCTTTTATTTTTTCTTCTTTTTTCTTATTAGATTCTTTCATTTGCTTAAGAGCCAACTCACTAGATTGATACCAAAAATCATAATTACCAATATACATTTTCATCTTACCAAAATCTATATCTACTATATGGGTACATACTTTATTTAAGAAATATCTATCATGACTAACTACTATTACAGTATTAGGAAAGTTTATCAAGAATTCTTCTAACCAGTTAATAGCATCTAAATCCAAACTGTTAGTAGGCTCATCTAATAATAAGATATCAGGATTACCAAAAAGAGCGGAAGCAAGTAGTACTTTTACTCTTAGTTTAACTGGTATTTCACTCATTTTTTTATCATAATATTCATCTTTTATACCCAAATTATTTAGTAAAATAGCTGCATCATTTTCAGCATTCCAACCATCCATATCTAAAAACTCTGCTTCCAAGTCTGCTAAACGATAGCCATCTGCTTCGGTAAACTCCGTATGAGAATATAATTCTTCTTTTTCTTTCATTACTTTATATAGTTTATCATTTCCCATAATAACTACATCTAAAACACGCATATCATCAAACTGATAGTGATCTTGTTTTAAAACAGATATTCTTTCATTTTTTCCAGTAACAATATCACCAGTAGTAGTTTCTAATTCTCCTGTTAATAATTTTAGAAAAGTACTTTTTCCTGCACCATTAGCCCCAATTAACCCATAACAAGCTCCATCTACAAATTTTAAATTAACATTTTCAAATAAAGTTCTCTTTCCAAATCTTAAACTAACATTATTTACTTGTAACATATAATCACTCCCAAACTTTCTTAATTTTACTATATATTTAAAGAAAAAGCAAAGAATTATAAATCAAATATGTCTTTTAGATCTTTTTTTAAATCCTCATCATTTATCCTATCACATATTTCTTTTACTTTTCTTTGCTTAATAGATAATTCTAATATTTTATCATAATGTTCTAGTTTTTCTCTAGCTTCTCTTAACTGATTATAAACAGCATTTCTAGTTATCTCATAATTTTCTGCTATTTCTGATAATGATAAATTATTAAAATAATAGTCTTTAAAATAATCTTGCTGTTTACTAGTTAATAATTCACCATATAAGTCAAATAATGTTGTATAATATAGTATTTCTTCCATATCATGCTCCAAAGAAAGTCACTAGTAGAATAATAACACCTACTCCTAGGTAAACATAGGTAGCATATAGTCTTTTATAAATTAGTTGATTATTAATTCCCATATCTATAATTGTTATACCAAGAAGTAATTTAAAATAGAAAAATAAATCTTTATAAATAAGTGATAATATACCAAATACTAATAATAATATGGTAAGAATAAACTGAATAGTAATAAATAATTTTGTGTTATTTTTGTTTTTTTCCTTTGCTTTAGGATTTATCTTTGTAATACTTTTTTTCATTTTTCCTCCATGAAATCTTTAAATAATCCATAAATATACTGTTCAATATCAAACTCTTGTAGATCTTCTGCTCGCTCACCAAAACCAATAAACTTAACAGGAACTCCTACTTCTTCTTTAATAGCCAGTACTATTCCACCTTTAGCAGTTCCATCCATTTTAGTAAGAACAATACCTGTGATATTAGTTATTTCTTTAAAAGATATTGCTTGTTTAATACCATTTTGACCAGTGGAAGCATCAAGAACTAGTAGTGTTTCTGTTGGGGAGTTTGGTATTAATTTATTAATAACTCTATTCATTTTTTCTAATTCTTTCATTAAGTTAGCTTTATTTTGTAAACGTCCTGCAGTATCAATAAAGACATAATCATAATTTTCCTTTAAAGCCAGTTCACAACCTTCATAAATGACACTAGATGGATCAGTTGCTCCTTCTCTACCATAGAAGTATGCTCCTGTTCTTTCACTCCACTCTTTTAATTGTTGATAAGCTCCTGCTCTAAAAGTATCACCTGCTACTAATAATACTTTCTTACCATCTTTTACAAATCTATTAGCAAGTTTAGCAATAGTAGTAGTCTTTCCTACTCCGTTAACTCCAACAAACAAATAAACAGTAGGACCTTCTTCTCTAGTTTCTAGTTTAGTAGTTAATACTTCTCCATCAACATAAATGATAAATAATTCATCTACTATCATTTCTTTTAATTCTTCTGGATCAGTAATCTTATCATGATTAACTCTTTCTTTAAGTCTATCTACAAACTTCATAACGGTATTAACACCAATATCAGCCATTATTAATATTTCTTCTAGTTCATTAAAATATTCTTCATTAATCTTTGTATATCTATGAGTTAAATCAGAAAGAAGTGATGTCACTTGTTTTCTACTCTTACTTAATCCTTTATCATATACTTCTTTTTTCTCTTCTACTGCCTTTTCATTCTTTACTTCTTCTTTTTTAAATTTTTGTTTTATCTTGTCAAAAAATCCCATGTTATCAACTCCATACCATATTCTATCATAAAAAAAAGAAGATTACATCTCATTTTAGTAATTTCCCATTAAAACAGTAGCAAAAACATTACTTCTTTCTAAATTATCTAAAGGTAGAAAGGTTTTTACTCTATTTTTTTCATCTATTAGTGTACAATAAGTAGTACCCTCAAGTAAGAATCTATAGTCTATATCAAAATAGTTAGCCAAAGTTTTGATATTAGTTAGGTTATTACTTTTATTATGAGTTAAATCTAATAATGTTGTATAAGGAAAACATGCATCTTTAGCCAGTTGATAATAACTCTTAATTTTCCTTCTTTTCATTAAATATTCTAATACCTCTATATTCATGCATCTATCACCTCTAAGTGTATTATATAAATATATATTTTAATAAAACAATAGCTTTTTAAAAATTTAAACTTTCTTCGTATTAGTTTTTTCTAATATTTCTGAATCTAGTACTCTTATTACTAATTTTTCATTATTATCTAGTTCTTTAGTAGTAGTTTTTACTATATCAAAAGTGTAGTTTTCTTTATTTAAAAGTATTTCCTCTTGATCATGACTTTTTGATAATATCAATCTATCACTTTTACTATCTAGTAAAATAGCATAAGGACAAATAGCTACCTTTCCCCCTTTCTTTAAGTTTATTTGATATAGATAGTGTCTACTGTTACCTGCTACTAGAAAGTCATCACAAGTATCAATATCTAAACTAGTAGATATTAATTCACTTTTTGATAATAGTTCTTCTTCACTATCATCACTTAAAGAAAAAGCTCGATAAACAGTAGTATCTTCATCTAAAGTTAAATTAATATTTAATACCTTATTTTTAATATTTATAAGACTTTCTTTAAAACTATCAAGAGATGAAAAGGACACATCTTTAAAAACAGTAAAAGACATAAACATATTAGCAGGATTACTTAATAATCTTTTATATTTATTATATACATCTACTACTTCTTTTTCTTCTATATCTAATGAATTAATCGCTCTACCTAATCTTGATTTATATATTAATAAGGCGTTTTTATCCTCATCACTTAAGTCTTCAAATTTATTTTTTAACTCTTCATATACCATACCTATCAGCTCCTAAATCTATTATAACTAAATTCATTTAAAGGAACAACAAAAACAAATATACATATAATACTTTGAACTGAAAGGAGGATTTAGTTTGAAAAAAAATATTTTGTATATCGGTTCTATTCTAATTGTCTTTGTCCTAGCTTGTTCAGTATTATTTAATTTCAATAAGAAGAAAGATGAAAAGAAGGAATATACCGATGTTACTTTAGCAGAAGCTACCATAACATCATGGTCATTTATAAAAGTGTTGTGCTAATTACTAATCAAATTTCTTTACATTTCCATATACTTTAGTTTCTTTTGTTTTTCTATTATAAATAATTGCCCCATCTTCATAAATTGCATAAACAGTCTTTTTAGTTTGCTGGGCAACTTTTTCTAATTTGTTTAAATATATTTTATTATTACTTGAATGTACATCAAAATAGAATGGATCATCTAATATGCCAAACCCATCATAAAATGCAAAATACTTGTAATAATTATTTTTGGCAGTTATGAAATATCTTTTTAATTGTAACTCGGCTCCAGCACTTTCCCCTATTATAATTCCATTATAATATTTAATATCATATAGTAAATCTGTATCATGTACGACCTTCTGAAAAAACATTTCTGGATTACCACCAGGTAGTAGTAGTAAATCGCTTTCCTTTATTACTTTTTTCAATTTTTCTTTTGAATCACTATAACAATTACAAATGATTATAGAATCTTCATCTATTCCTAATTTTTTCAATTCATTAATATACCTATTATATCTTCTTTCTCCTTTTTTAAAAAACTCCGTTTCTAATTTTTCAGCATTTAATTCAACAGGAAAAGCCCATGGAAAAATTGCCACTCTAGCATTTTCAGGTAGCATCTTTTTTATTTCCTCTTTTACTAAATCCATGCCCATTTCTATTCTACTAAATAATATACTATACATAATTAATATCTCTTCCCTTCTTTTTAACTATCAGTATCATATTATTCTATAATTTACCATCCTTAAACAACTTCTTCATAGTTTTTATATTATTTTGCATGTTCGTTTTGTTGTTTAATGTTTGATTAAGATATGAATCTAATAGTAATTTTTCACTATCTTCTTCTCTGCTTGAAATTATCATACTTTTATATAAATTAACTAATTTTGTATCACTAAGTGTGGATAAGTATTGTGTAGTTGAATCAGCCCAATGACAGTTTTTATTTTTCCATTTCAAGTTATACAATATCAGTAATGATTTGTACTCTTTTAGTTTTCTTAATTCATATTGTCTTTTTGCTTCATTTAAATCTACATCTAAATATGGACTTGCAATAAATGATAAGTTAATTAAAGAAGTATTTTTAGCGATGTTATTCATTAAATACATATTAAAAAGTTGATGATTACTAGCTATATAAATCTGACTAGAATTATTATATAATTTGAAATAATTACTCCATAAAAAATCTACATCTATATTATATTTTCTATTTTCTATTTGAATACTATAACCTGTGTTTCTAGCTTTTGAAACAAGTATTTCTTCATCTAAAAAATTGTTTTCAAGTTCATCTACATCTTTCTTTAAAAATAATGGAGCTATAGAAATACCATTTTTCTTTTTACCAGTGTTATAAGTTAAACATAATTCCTTTTTTTTAACGCATTCTTTTCCACAGTGTTTACAAAAAGTTTTTCCATCTTTCAACTCAAATAATTTCCCATGTTTAGTATTTGAGCTTATCATATCTACTTTTCCACATTCACATCTGATTATTTCTTTCTCACTCTCTATGATGTACTTATTTTTTACCATGTCCGCAACTATCTCCAATAATTTGTCAGCATGATCTTTATCAATAAAAATATTATCATAGTTTATACCAGAATATTTAACATATTCCAAATAGTTACTTAAGCTTTCTGTTTTATCATCATAAGTATGTAAAATATTAAATCCTATATTTTTTTCAATTCCCAATACATCACCAACGTAATCCATAATTGTTGGGGCAATCATCATTCCAATATTTGTACTCTTTTGTGGTTTGATTGGCAATGTTGAAATTATCATTTCATCTTTTTTCATTTAGTTTTCTCCTTAGATTTTTCAATATTTTTTTATCAGTTTCATATAAATTAGATTTTGATATTTCTAAATCTTTTATTATATCATTTTTATTTGTTAAACTTTTATAATATTCATTTACTATATTCAAATCAATCAATTCGTCCGAATGTGAACTTAAATCAAGTTCCATTTTATTTAATATTAATTGCAAGTTTTGTACATTTCTTAGATGTTTATATATTTTATCAATTTCTCTTTTATCAATAATTTTACTTTTTTAGCAAATTCGTCTAAATTGAATTTCTTTATATTATCATCATATCTAAAAACAATTGCTAACATCTCGTAAGTATTAAATAATACATCTGTTTTGTATATTTTTTTTAAATCTTTGTTTTTGATATTTCTTTTATTAATAATTAACTTTTCTATTTTCTCTATTTTATCTAGTAAATTATCAATAGATTCTATCAAATTAATAGTTGATTTACATACTTTTCTATTTTGTTTATATTTTCTTTTTAAGTTACCCTTACTATATATAATTTCAAAGCAGCTTGTCCACTCATTCAAATTATTTATTGTATCATTATTATTTAAGTAATTTATTATTTCATCAATGTTTCTAGTTGAATTATAATTTTCAAACATTAAAGTTTCATAATTAGGTCTATAGTTAAACATGACTGTTTGTTCTTTAAATATAATTCTATCTTTAATTGTTTTATCATTAAACTTTAATGGTAAATATACAGCCATAGTATGAACTTTATCTCGTCCTCTAAATTCCATTACATTACAAAGAATATTATCAATTATATCTTCTAACTCAATTATATATTGACTATCATTTTCATTTGTTAAAAAATTTAAATCTATGTCACTGAATAAATTATTACTATGCCTTGCTAAACTTCCACTTAGCATGATAATAACCTCATGGTCATAGTATTTTAAAACATTCTTTGATACTTCTCTAATTAACCTAATAATCAATTTTCTATATTTCCGACATAGTTTAGAAAAATTTTTATCGGTCATTTCTTTATTATAATTTTCATAGTACCCTTTCAATGCATCAAATTTTCTCTTATACTTATATTTACTTTTTTTTAACAAAACATTATATTCATCATAACTCATCGTAATCATCATTTCCATTTTTAAACTTTAATTTTATTATTAGACATATTATCTAAAATTTCAAGTACTTTTTCTAAAACTATTTCTTTTGTCTTATCATCAACATTTAAATCTTCAATACTTTTTAATATAAGCTTAGCCTTAAAGATTGCTAAATTATTAAGTAATAGTTCTTCATCTTCGGTTTTAGGATAATTAATATATACTTGCAAACCAATATCACCAACTTTTATAGTTAATTCTATGCAAAGTCTAATATTTTATTTATTCTTGATTTAAATTACCTATAGTTAATATTTCTTTCATAATAATAATATAAAAATAAATTAATACACTATATAAGAAAGGATAATGTTATGAATAATAATACTTCTAATTATCTTGTTTATGCTATTTATAGTAGAAAATCAAAGTTTACTGGTAAGGGTGAAAGTATAGAAAATCAAATAGAACTATGCAAAAACCAACTAATTAATAAGTATAATATTAAAGAGGAAAATATAAAGATTTATCAAGACGAAGGTTTTACAGGATATAATACCAATAGGCCACAATTTCAAGAGATGATAAAGGATATAAGAAATAAAAAAATCAAATGTGTAATTGTTTATAGACTAGATAGGATTAGTCGTAATGTTACTGATTTTTGTAATTTAAAAAACGAATTTATAAAATATAATACTGACTTTATATCAGTTACTGAAAACTTTGATACTTCTACACCAATGGGAAGAGCTATGCTTATGATATCGTCTGTTTTTGCTCAATTAGAAAGAGACACAATTGCAGAGAGAATAAGGGATAATATGTATGAACTTGCTAAAACAGGAAGATGGTTAGGTGGTAATACCCCTCTTGGATATAAATCTGAGAAAGTAGAAACTTTATCAGTAGATGGTAAAAGAAAGAACTTATATAAGCTTGATATAGTTTTTGAAGAAGCAGAAATAATAAAACTTATTTGGAATAAAATGTGTGAGTTAAAAAGTTTAAGCAAGCTAGAGGTTTATCTTTTACAGAAAGGAATAAAAACAAGAAACGGTAATAACTTTACTAGATTTTCTTTAATTACAATTTTAAAAAATCCTGTTTATGTAGTAGCAGATAATAAAATTAAAGATTTCTTTGAAAAGATGAATGTAACAATATACGAAACTGACATAGAAAAGTGTAATGGTATTAATGGATTACTAGCTTATAATAAACGTGAAGAACTAATGGGCAAAACTAAATCGTATAAAGATATTACTGAATGGATTATAGCAGTTGGTAAACATCAAGGAATAATACCGAGTCAGCAGTTTATTAAGGTATGGAATTTAATAGTGAATAATAAAGACAAAAGATGTAGAGTGCCAAGACAAAATACTTCGATTTTATCAGGTATAATAAGATGCAAACATTGCGGTAACTATATGCGACCTAGACTTAGAAATACAGTAACAATTGATAATAAAAGGAATTTCTCTTATCTTTGTGTGCTTAAAGAAAAAAGTCGTAAAAGACTTTGTAAATGTAAAAACATAAATGGTATTGAAACTGATATGATAGTTATTGAAAAAATTAGTGAATTGAAACTTCCTACCAATATGTTAATAAATAAGATAAAGTTGCTCATCAATAATAAAGAAAAGGAGTCAGATAAAAGAATAAATGAACTGCAAACTTTAAACACTATTCTATCAAGAAACAAAAGAAAAGTAGAAGCTCTAATAGATAAAATGGCTATTATTGATGGGGAACTTATCGCTGATATAACAGCACAAATAAAAAGTATTAAATCTAAAAATTTAGAAATAGAAAAAAGAATAATAGAATTATCTAAAGAAATGGAAAAAGAGATTGATAAAGATGAGGTAACTGTTCTTGCTCTAAATATAATTAATAAATATATGAGTTCATTTGACAGTCTAAATATAGTTGATAAAAGATTAATGATAAAATCCCTTGTAAACACTATAGAATCTGATGGTGAAAATATCTATATAAATTATATGGGTTGTCCATGAGGTGATAGTAGCAGAAGTTACTCACTCTATCTTTTATGCCCCTATGTATGTGGCTATAGAAAAAGGTTACTTTAAAGATAATGGAATTAATCTTAATCTTATTTTAACTCCAGGAGCTGATAAAGTTAGTGCTGCTGTTTTATCAGGAGATGCTGATATTGGTTTTGCTGGTAGTGAAACTACTATTTATGTTTATAATGGTGGTGAAAAGGATTATCTAAAGACTTTCGCTCAATTAACCCAAAAAGATGGATCATTTATAGTATCAAGAAAGAAAATTGATAACTTTACTCTTGATGACTTAAAAGGAAAAGATGTAATTGGTGGTCGTGCAGGTGGTATGCCAGAAATGACTTTTGAATGGGCTTTAAAAGAACATAATATAGATTCTAAGAAAGATGTTAATATAGATACTTCTATTGCTTTTGCTGCAATGAGTTCAGCATTCATTGGTGGACAAGGTGATTTTGTTACCTTATTTGATGATAGTGTAATAAAAAGAAAGTCAAGTACTCTCAACTTTCTTTCTGTCCTGCTATTATCTTAACTTTAATAGCAATTTGTTCTTTATCAGGATACTGTTCCTTAAAAGATGCTGACTTCTTTCCCCAATAAGTATCCGCTTCATCATGACCAGATTCATATGGCCAAACAAGAGAAAAAGTAAACTCACTAGTTTGACCAGTTCCTACTTCCTGATTATTAATAGAAAAATTCATCTTAAATGGATAATTATCCTTTAATCTATTAATCAAATCAGTAGATGAATACATATCACTATTATAAAATTCATCTAAAATCTTAATTTCTTCTACTTCATAACTAATATTAGCAGCTGTCTCACCGATATTAGTAATACTTAAAGAATTAGTATAATCAGGCATACCTGGATAAATACTATCTATTTTAAACTCAACATTATTAACTATATCTACCCCATCTTGTTTAAAGTTTATCTTCCAAGATTTAACACCTGTTGTAATATTATTAGATACTTTATTACTGTAAATAAACCAAGCAAAAGTATTAGCCATTAAAGTAAGTATTAAAAAGAATAAAGTTCTTCTTCTAAGTCTTTTCTTTAAAAATAATATTTTATCCTTCACATTCATTTTCCTCTTCCTTAATCTTATCTAGTATTTCTAAAAAGATAAGGAAAGCAATTGGTAGAATTATTAAAAAGTATAATCCATAGGCATTATTTAAAATATGACTAAAGAAACTTAAAATAACTAGTTTTTTTACAACAATACCATATACTTGTTTACCTTCTACTTCTGGATCATTATCAGGGTTTGCTATACCTTTAGTAGTAAATCTATAGTTACCACTTGTTCCTTTAATATCAACAACTCTATGGGTAATTATCTTTCCTTTATAATCATCTTTTTCACCAAGATATACTAAATCATCTCCTCGATTAATCTTTTCAAGAGGTATTTCTTTAGATACTATAACATCATTAACATCATAAACAGGAACCATAGAACCAGTAGCTACTGTAAACATTCTATAACTTCCAATACTAACTTTATTATTAAAGATTCTTTGAACTAAGATAACGAGTACTATTAATATAACGATTATCCATACTATAGTTTTAACTATATTAAAAAGAAACTTTATAAATCCATTATTCAAAACATCACTAATTTTTTTCATCTTACCACCTTTAATTCATGTTCTTTTTCCATATAATCACTAACAGCTTCTTTATAAGCTTTAGATATTTCACTAGTATCTAGTACTTTCTTAGTCTTAACTTTAACATACTCATCCCCAATTAACTTAACAATATCATCTAGTGACAATTCATCTTTTAAGCTCATTAACTGGTTAATAGCATTATTAATAACTTTATTCTCAACTTCTTTTACTTCTTTAGAATCTTTATTTTCTTTTAAAGTTTCCATTATCTTATAATTCAATATAAAAGACTCATCCATCATTTCTTTTAATTTACTATTATCATTATACTTCTTATTAATACTTTCTTGTTTAGTACTAGCTTCCATGTGTGTCTGTAAATAATTCCATAAGTCTAAGGCATACTGAAAGTTTACATTTTTTAAAATAAGGTTAGTCTTCTTAATAGGAGAAACAACTGGAGCAACGTGAAGTTTAGCAAGATTTTTATAAATATCACTACCTGTAAGATTCTTAATTTGTTCTTCTATTTTAGTAATTCTTTCTAGCAACTCATCTGTACTATTTCCACTTGCTTTACTTTTTTCACTTATAGTTAGATTCATTTCAATATTATTTTTAGAAATTTTACTACTACCTTGATAGACTAAACTTATATTAGAATCACTATTACTAGCACTTATATTTTCATTTTTCTTTCTCTCGACATACATTTTCATATTATTAATAAGGGTAAAGATAAATCTATTTTCATAGGTATTAAAACTTTCTTCCTTATTAATATTTAATATCTTAGAAGGCTTTACTTCCCCTGTTTTAGCATCATATTCTTGAATAAAGTTAGTGTTTCTTGATAAGTGTTTAATACTTTCTACTGTTATTCTTCTAGCTAGTTCTATTTTAACTATTTCTTCTTCATTAACAATAAATCTATTAGGATTTCTTAAGATATTATCGATATATTTAATAGCTCCTTCCATCTTAGTTAACCAAGAATCATCATAACTAGTTTTATGTTCCTTTCTAGTAACTTGTAAGTTTGATGTAAGATTATTATCAAAATGATTTTTTTCTTTATCATCTATTTCATTATATAATTCTGTAATATTCATATTTCCCCCTACTATGCTAGTTTCTTAAGACGTTTTAAGTAATCAATACATTCTTTCATTTGATTTTTACCAAAAGTCTTATCAAGAAATTCAATAAAACCATCTATCTCATCACGAATATAAGAAACATTTAATTGTTCAAATTTTCTTAAGATTTTACGAGCGATAAAGTAATCTACTCCACTTACTTCTTCACCACCACAAGCGACATAAACAGGAACAAACTTCTTCATATGAGCGACAATACGGTTACCGAAAGCTATACGGAAATGTTTAATAACATAATTATCCATTTGTTCAACTTTGTTTAGAGTATCTTCACTTATTTGATTATTACTAATTGCATCAGTAAATAATTTATCTATATAAGAATAATTTATATCTTGGGCTGGTGTATCAATTGGTTCAAATACTTCTCCTTTATCATTAATATCTATTGGCATAGCACGGTCATATACTTTATCTGTTACCATAAAGGTTGAATCATCATTATTGATAGTTCCAATATACCAAACATTAGGACTTATCTTTAATTTACCATCTATTAGTTTCTTTGGATCATTAGCCCAAGAACTAGATACTAACTCTACTAACCACTCATCTTTATTAGGCATTTCAAGAATAGATAACATCTCGGCAAAGTAATACTCAACACGAGCGATGTTCATTTCATCTAGAATTACTGTAAATACATCATCTGTATAACCAGCTTCATAGATAGTTTTTAACACTTCAGTCTCATTAAACTTCTTTGTAAATTCATTGAAATAACCAAATAACTCAGTACGATCACGCCAAGAAGGCTGAACAGATGCAACACAAGAGTCATGTTTTAAAAACTTTCCCCAAGCATAAGCTAAAGATGTTTTACCAGTACCAGAAATACCTTGTAAGATTATTAATTTAGTAGAAGCAAGTCCTGCTAGAAATATTCTTACCATTTCACTTTTATAATATAGTTTTAACTGGCTAGCTGCAAAGTTTCTAAATAGTTCAACTAACTCTTCTAAAGTAAAATTATCATTATAATTTTTAATCTTATAAGTAGCATAACTATCATCTAAGGCTTTTAACTTAGCAAAACGGAATCCATCTCCTGCTTCTTTACTATCACTAGTCTCTTCTTCTTCTACTGTTTCATTCTCATTTGGTTTTAAACCTAGATGAGATACTTTCATAGCTAGAATATCTTCTTTTTCTTTAACAAGGGATGATACTTCATCATTTAATTTAGCTACTTCATTAAGTAACTCTTCTTGTTCAACTACTGTCTTTCTAAAGCGAAGATACTTTTTAATTAAGAAAATAATTAAAAATAAAGCCCCTACTACTATTACTATTAAACTAATAATAACTAAACCAACAAATAACCATTCTGGTCCATTAAAATCATCTTTATAAAAATCAATTATTTTTAGATAGGCAGGAAAATTAAATGTCTGTTTTAAAGCTTCCATAGTAGCTTTTAAGACAATAGCAAATCCCCCAAAAAATTGAGCTAAAAACTCATATAAAAATCTAAATAATGTATCCATTTTCCCACTTCCTAACTAGGTATATATAATAATTCAAATTCATCTTGTAACTTTTCATAAATATCATTATCACTAACAATTAGATAAGTAAAAGCCTTTAATAATCTTTTAGTATCATCATCTAATTTTCTACTATCATTCATAATAATAGCTATATGATATCCTTCTCTAGTTAGATTATATACTTCTTCTTTCTTAGCTATATAATCATTATAATTTATTTTTAATACTATTTTCTCTTTAACTATATCATTATTTATAATAGTTAATAATCTTTTCTTCTTCTTTGGTTTATTATCTAAATCAATTATATAGTCAACTAAATATTTCTTAGTAAAGTTTCCTTTTATAACGTCTTGTAATATTTTAGTAGTAACTACTGAATAAGTAACAAATAATTTTTGTTCTCCTATCTCTTTAGTTTCTAAGACCTTATTAATAGCATACTCACTATATAATTTAGAAAATTTAATATTATGAACTAATTGACAATCAAATATTTGTTTCTTTACTTTTAAATAATTTATATTAAAGTTCTTATCTTTAAAACTATCAATAAATTCTTTTTTAGCTAATAAGTCATTCTTTAGCATATTATAAAACTTACTTTCAAAGTCTTCATCTACTAAACCTAAGTCTTTTCGGTAATCATCTATTTCTTTAATTAATACTCTTACTGATTCACATTCCCTAACATTATCAAAATATAAAATATATTTAAATATTTGAAACATATACTTAGCTTTAGCTTTATTTTTTGAACTTTCTTCTTTTGTATGAGCAATAGATTTCTTTAGATAATAAACAATATTCACTTCAAATCTTTTACTAGTTACAGGATACATATTATAGTATCTAGTATTTATATAAGCATTAATTAAATCATCATAAATATCTTGATCATAGTAATGCTCTAAGATTGTTTTTAAATAACTCTTAATCGTTTTTCTTGAAAAATCTATATATTCATTTACTATATTACAACTCAAACTTCATCACTCCTAATAACTATAAGTAACTTTTACAATACTGTTACCACTATTTGAATAATCTTTGGTTTTATCTTTCTTATAAAGCTTTACTACACTACTAGTATTTGCATCCATATTAAATGTAAATTTATTAACATAATCATAATTATTTATTTTAGTAGTTTTTATATCATAACCATTTAGAAAAGTCGTACTATTATTATTTATATAAACAACATTTGGATCAAAACTAATAGTTATACTAGCTGATACACAGTTAGCTTTCTCTTCTTTAGTTAAGCTATTATAAACATCCATACTTATACTATCCCCTACTTTATAAGTTGAAAAAGCTTTTTTAATAGTATAAGATTCTATGGTATTAGTAACTTTTACTTCTAGATAAATACTATTACTACTATCACTTATCTCATGACTTAATCCATATTTACCTACTACTAATTTAAAAGTAGCAGATAAACTTTTCTTATAAGGACTAGTAGATAAAGCTGATAAATCAACACTAACGCTTTCTCCATCTTTAAATGGTTCTTTTGGAATTATTGTTAGATAGAAAATATCATTATTTGAAGATTTATAAATAGTTCCTTTAGTCTTTGTAACATTACAAGTAACATTACTAGGACAATTATAATTAACTAAGTAATCTATATCAGTAGAACTTTTTAAACTATTATTTTTATAGCTATTTAGATTAATAGCAATCTCATAAGGATCTACCCCATTCCAGTAATCTAATGAGTAAATGGTTCCATCTCTTTTTAACTTATCACTTTCAAAGTAAAAGTCTTGACTAGCAAAGTATATATCTAAGATATTACTATATACATACTTTGCTAATGATACTGCTAAAGGACTCATAATCAGTATAGTAAATATAATAATAAATAGTTTAAGATTCTTAGATACTTTTCTAACTCTAATCTTAGGCATTTTGTCTTTTCCTTAAAGTCATAATAAAATAAGTTGTAATAGGAATAATTACTACTATTAAATAACCAATACTACTAATTAAAATACTATAAATATAACCAAGAAAAGGAATACTTTTAATTGTTTTATCAGTACCTAAAACATATTCATCAGATAAAAATAAATTATTTTTAACAACATAGGTAGTTTCAGTTTGATTAGTATTAATTATTTTTTTTACATTAGTAATTTTTAAACTCTTCTTACCCTTACTAGTATCATAGTATAAGATATTATCGCCTACTTTTATTTTTTCTTTAGTAACTATTAGTAAGCTACCTTTCTTATAGCCTTTTAAATTATTAGATAAACTAATTATAGTTCTATTACCTATCTTACTTCCTTTAAAAGGATTAATTGTAAATAAGCATACTGTTAATATTATTATTAATATTAAGTATAAAACCATTCCTAAACTTTTAATTATCTTCATACTATCACCATACTAATTGTACCAAATTTCTAATGAAAAGTCATCAAAGTATCACAAAAAAGACACATGATATGTTAATATAGTTACTCGACCAAAAGAAACTACAATTCCATGTGTCTTTTATATTGTATATTTTAATTCATTATCTATGCCTTTTTGCCATCTAAAATTTTATTTTTTTCAGTTTCATATTCTTCTTGTGTAATAGCATTATCATCTAATAGTTTTTTTAGTTGTTCTAATTTTAGATATTTATCATCATTAGTATGACTATTTGATGGGTTAGTTCTAGAATTAAGTTTATCTAATAAAGGGGTAACAATAGTTCCAAGAACCATTAATATTGCAAGTATTGACAACAATTTCCAATTTAATTCTGTTTCAACAAAAATCTCAATAAGTAGGAATAAGTCCATAATAATTGATAAAGTAATTGTACTATTTCTAAATATTTTAACTATTTTTTCTGTTGAATTAATCAGTAACAATAAACATATATGTCCAAAAGATATAGAAAGTAAAATACAAGTTAATGCAAACTTCCATAACAAATCATCAAAAAAGTCAAAATTAAAAATTTCCCAAATCAATAATAAAAAGTAAATACAACTTACAAAACAAATTGTCATTCCTATAATAGGTATTAATTTATTTTTTGCTTTTTCATAATTTGTTGAACATATTAAACAAGGAATACTAAATCCAAATATAGTAACTGTTGTCAATAGTATTTTACTAGTAATATCATTCCATAAGTTCAAAAGTATAATTGAAATACCCAATATTGCGTTTATTATAAATGTTATAATTAACGTTTTTAAAGCTACTTTTTTCATCTATATTTTGTCTCCTAATATAATAGTTTAAAGAAAAAAGCCAATTACATGGCTTACTTCTTAGCAAATTGTAGAGTGAAAGAAATTTGTCCACCTGATGCATTATTTTCACAGTCAACATCTTGTCCTTCTACCCACATATATACTCTTACTTTAGTTACTCCTTTTTCAAGAGTAAATAATTCTTTAGCATCTTTATTTCCAACAGTTGTTTGAATTTCTGGTGTCATAGCTTGGAAGTTATCAGCTTGATCTGTTGCATTTGCTTTAGCAAGAGTAATTCCTGCTGCTGCATCAAATTCTTTTTTAATTCCAGAATATGGAACAATTGCATTACCAGTTCCTGCATTTAATGTTGTAATACCATAAGTATCACGAGCATTTGCTACACCATATGATGTATGTACATCATAGTTAGGTTCCCAAATTTTAACAGTTGAAGCTTCTCCAGTATTTAATCCTTGAATATTAGCAATTGTATCATCAGCAGTAGTATGTCCTAAAGTTACAAAAGCAACTCTAGTAGCATTTTTAATTCCTTTATCTTCTTGATCTTTAAATTCAACTTTAGAATCAGCTGTTAGATCAACAGTCATGTTATCATCTGTTTTTAAGAATACATCATAAGCGACAAACTTACCATTTGATGCTTCCCCTGAACCATGTGTTTCAGTAGATTTAGTTGAACTTAATATCCAATCACCTTGTTCATTAGCTGTTACTGTTCCTAAAAACATTTCCATTTTACCAGTAGTATCTACTTTTCCAACAGTTGATACTGGTTCAATTGCAGCTGGGATTTGATTAACTGCCGTTTTATATACTCCACCAGCTCCTGTTAAATCAGTATTAGTTAAAATTGATTTCCAGTTTTGACCATCAGCTGATATTTGTAAACCACCTTGAGCATTTACATTAACATCAATTGGATTAACTTTTACTGTTTGGTTAGATGTAAACCAGGCATATGTTGCAGTTCCTAGAAATAATCCAGTGAATAATAGTAATAATAACAATAACATTAATCGTCTTTGTCTTTTTTTCCTTTTATTCTTCTTTTTCATATTTCACTACTCTCCTTCTATCTATTATATAAGAATATTATCATATTTTGTCGAACTGTTCAATATCATTATTCATTTTTCTGTCTAGCATTGACACTTATTTCCACATCATCTATCATACTTTGATACACTTCATCATTGTAATTACTTGGAAAATTGATTACTAGTTTGTAAGTATCAGTCCTCTTCGCTTGATGTGTAAACTTTTGTAAAATAGACTTATATTTATAAAAATAAGTATTATCAGTATCTTTTACTAATTCTTTAGTACTCATAATATTATCACTACTATCATTTAGATATAATTTATAAGTTACAGGAATATTAGTAGTTGTTCTAATTTCTAAACTATATTCTAAGTCTACATCACTTACTTTAGTATCATTAAAGTTTGAAACAGTAATTAAATAGTTATTATCTTTTCCATCTGGTTTAATATTAGATATTTTTAAATTTTCTGTTTCTGTTTTAGTATTTAAGATATAAAAAGCTACTTTACTTAAAGCATTTCCACTACTATTCGTTTCAAAAGAAGCATAGGTACTTTTTAATATAACTAATAAAATAAAGATGATTAGTAAGGTTATCGTTATTCTATTTATAGATAGAAACTTCTTCTTATTTATCATCTTTATCACCTTTCATCTTTATACCAGAATAGTAAATAGCAAAATCATCATTTTTACCAAGACGTCTTTTAGAGGTATAGGAAAAAGCTATGGAAAATAAAAATACCGTTGCACAAATCATAATAATTATTTTAGGAGTAGTAATTACTTTAAACCAAGTTCCATAGTTAGGAAGTATCTTTACTACTTTTCCAATAACACTAGTATTACTTACATTTTTATCTTCAGTATTATTAGCATCTCCTCGTATAATGTAGTTAAGATGTTTTTTA
>UMIJ01007869.1_pt1 | contig 19526 bp, 9 predicted proteins | sample 1965741 | NCBI WGS metagenome assembly UMIJ01 (sample SAMEA4836121, study PRJEB28245) | human gut metagenome | biome: gut microbiome; material: fecal sample | place: Denmark | collected 2008
TTTGCATAATCATTATCATGGTAATAAAATTAAATCGGGTGACTTGTTTCTGATCGATGCCGGTGCGGAACTTCCATCGGGCTATTGTGGTGATATGTCGTCTACTGTACCTGCCGATAAAACGTTTACTTCGAAGCAACGTGCCGTTTACGAAATTCAGAATGCTATGCATCTGGAATCTGTAAAGGCTCTCCGTCCGGGTATTCCTTATATGGAAGTGTACGACTTATCTGCCCGCGTAATGGTAGAAGGTTTGAAAGGACTGGGTCTGATGAAAGGAAATGCGGATGATGCAGTGCGGGAAGGTGCTCATGCATTGTTCTATCCCCACGGTCTGGGACACATGATGGGACTGGATGTGCATGATATGGAAAATCTGGGCGAAGTGTGGGTAGGCTATAACGGTCAACCCAAGAGTACACAGTTCGGACGTAAGTCTCAACGTCTTGCCATTCCTTTGGAACCGGGCTTTGTACATACCGTTGAACCGGGTATCTACTTCATTCCCGAATTGATTGACATGTGGAAAGAAGGTAAGAAATTCACTGACTTTATCAATTATGACAAATTGGAAGAATATCGTGACTTCGGTGGTATTCGCAATGAAGAAGATTATCTTATTACAGAAACCGGTGCCCGCCGCTTAGGCAAGAAGATACCATTGACTCCGGAAGAAGTGGAAGCTTTGCGATAGTATCAATTTAAGAATGAGTCTAATGAAAAAACTACTATTCTTATTGTGTCTTTTGTCTTGGAGTGCATTGAATGCACAGAAGACGATTAATCGCCCTCCGTTTATAGCAAAGGCAACGGAAACCATTGAGATAGCTGCCGTTCATTTATCGGATACAGCTACCGTGATTGATGTGGATGCAAAATTTACTCCAAAGTACTGGATACGTATTGCCCCTGCTACTTGTCTGGTGGCAGATAATGGTGAACGTTATCAGGTGCGGCAGGGAGTAGGTATTGAGTTGGGACAGGAATTTTGGATGCCAGAATCCGGAGAGGCCACTTTCTCTTTGATATTTCCACCTTTGCCACCATCTGTAAAATCATTCGATTTTGTGGAAGGGGAAGGTGAGAGAGATTTTAATCTTTTCGGTATCAGCCTGACTGGAAAGTTGCCTAAGCTCCAATTGCCTAAAGGTCTAGAGAAGGCAGGAAAAATGACTGCTGTAGCTTTGCCGACTCCTGAAATCAAAGAGGGAACAGCTATCATTAGTGGTCGTATTTTGGATTATAAGCCTTCATTCCGGATGAAAGCTGAATTACATTCTGCTGATTTCTTATCTCCCTATGGACAAAAGAATACAGAGTTAGAGTTGGATGAAATGGGAAATTTCCATACGGAAATGTCAGTCTCACACCCTTCTGTCGCCTATTTAAGTGTGGGTGGATCTGTTGTTTCTTTTTTGTTGTCTCCGGGTGGAGAAACCAAGGTTACCGTAAATCTTCGTGAAATGACGCGTGCTTCCAGTCGTTTACAGAAAGACACGAAGGCTGAAGGGAAGAAGGTTTATTTTGAAGGACTGAATGCAGGATTGAATACGGAAATGAATTCCGGACTGGAAATTCCTCTTTGTTCTGTTGAGTTGAAAGACTTATATGACATGACTCCGGATCAGTATAAAGCATATTGCATGCGGAAATATGAAGAAGCGGACAATGTGATCCGTGCCAATAAGAAAATAAGTGCAGCTTATGCGGAATTGTTGACTGTGCTGAATAAAGATGCATTGTATGGACTGTTATGTGGATATGATTATCAGCTATTGCAGGCTTATGCTCAGCAAAAAGGACTGTCGTTGCGTGATGCCGGTAAGGAGTATCTCTCAAAAAAACCGTCAGATGGCTATTTTGACTTTTTAAGTAAACTGGATTACATCAATTCACCCAAGTCTGTGTATTGCTTCAATTATTCCGGTATGGTAAGAAATACTGCATACATCCATTTGCCGTCTGTTAAGACCGTCGGTATTTTTGATTACCTGCTTGACTCATCCAAGGTAAGTCCGGAGGATAAGGAAGCAATGAAGAAATACCGTGATAATCCTTCGTCGCAGGATGCTTCTATAATGAGGGTGCTGAGAGATAAGTATGACAACCTCTTTCAGGAGTGTGGCAAAGTGGCTTTGGAAGCTAATCAGAAGGCGGTTGGAGAGCTAATAGGAGGTAAAGGTATCTATCATGATGTGCAGACAGCAATGCAATGTGCTTCAAAACTGGAAGATTTTATGCCTTTGTCTGAAGACGATTTTGCTACATTACGCACGATTGAGAATCCCTATTTCCTGAACCAATTGACTGCAATGAATACGGAGCTGCTTCAGAAGATAGAAGAAAATAAGAAGAAGCGCACTTTTATGGTTCGTACTCTGCCCGAAGATGTGAAGGACGATGCCCTTTTTGAAGCCATTGTCGATCCGTTCAAGGGTAAGGTAGTGCTTGTTGATTTCTGGGCCACCTGGTGCGGACCTTGTAAGATGGCTATGAAGATGATGAAACCCATGAAGGAGGAGCTGATAGATAAAGATATCGTGTATGTCTTTATTGCCGGTGAAAATTCTCCGGAGACAACATGGAACAATATGATACCCGATATTCATGGTGAGCATTACCGGTTGACCAATGCTCAGTGGGCAGCTATTTGTGATAAATTCGAAGTCCGTGGCGTACCTACTTATCTGGTGCTCGACCGTGCAGGGAAACAAACGTACCGGTCAGTAGGTTTTCCGGGAACGGATACGGTGAAAGGTGAGTTATTGAAAGCATTAAATTCTTCCGCTGATTGATCATATACTAACGTCAGTTCTAAAAGATTTCAAGTTGCCCGTCATTGATAAGGTTGACATCAATGGCGGGTATACTTATCAGGGAGTTTCTCATATTGTTTTTGATCTTGGTGATGAATGGTATACCGAATTTCTGAAATTCACTTTGCCTGTGTTCCTCACGTTCAACCAAGTAAAGGAGGAAGAAGTGAACATTACGAGGGCTTACTTACAGATTAAGGTCAATCACTACCCCTCCTATGTTAGAATAGTGTCTTTATCATAATTGTGTTTTTTATGCGATGATTCCCTGATATTCAATTTGGCATCCAGTACAATTTTTTTATTGAGCAATCTATTTGTACGAATCTTGTCCAGCATGCAGCTTGCTGCAATCTCTCCGATTTCGACACGCGGCTGTTCTATAGACGTCAAATAAGGTTCGACGACAGTGGCCATATCCGATTCTGAAAAGCCGACAAAAGCGACATCATACGGTATCCTCAATCCGTGCCGTTTCAAGGCTTTCATCGCTCCGATAGCAACAGGATCGTTAAATGCAAATATAGCATCCGGTTTTTCACCGTTTCCGGACAGTATATCTTCCATAGTCTGTTCTCCATCACGAATAAAAATACCGGAATGAATGATGGTAGAGTCTGAAATAGGGAGATTGGCATCCTGCATGGCCTCTATATATCCGTTCATACGATCTTTCGTTATATCCAATTTTTCTGGACCCGCAAAATGAAATATTTTCCGGTATCCCTCACCTATAAGATGAGCCACTGCCGAATAGGCCATTTTCTTATCGTCAATAATAATTTTTGTAGTATCAATGTTGGAAGGCACCCTGTTGAAAAACACAAGTGGAATCCCATTATCCTGTAGGCTTTGATACATATCAGAGTTGACAAAACTGTCAGATGTCGTGGATATTATTATACCGTCTACCATGTGTTGTTCTAAAAGACTCAGATTGGTACGCTCTGTTTCAGCGGATTCGTTGGATTGAGTAATGAGGATCTGATAGCCCTCGTGCATTAGTATTTTTTGTATTCCGGATATAATCATAGGAAAAAAAGATGTGACCAATTCAGGCACAACGATTCCGATAGTATAACTTTTCTTTGTGACCAACCCTTTTGCCTGCGTGTTCGGATGATAGTTCAGTTCTGCAGCAGTCTTGATAACCAGCTCCTTGGTTTCTTTCTTTATTTCCCAACTGTCCGATAAAGCTCTGGAAACTGTGGAGGTGGATAACCCGAGTTTTTTTGCTATGTCTTTTATTGTAATTGGCTTTTCCATAACATGAATGATTGTAGGTTTGTCTGCAAACTTACAACTTTTTAGACATTCTGCAAAATCCAAACGTTCCCGGGAACGTTTCCGTTGATTTTTGAGGCATTATGCTATTAAAATTGATTGTACTTATATAAATTTGCTTGCGTTAAAAGCTATTATAATAGCCCAGATCGAAACATTTCTCAATATATTAATTCTAATCATTTTTATAATGCCAAAGTATGTTAACATTAAATCGTATTCAATCAAGATCAGGAAAACAAATTGTTTTTTTTCTGATGTGCCTGCTGGTTTCATTTGCAGGCATCATGCCAGTCCGATCACAGGAAAAAACTAAGATGGTTACCGTTGAAGGAACTGTCGTTGATGAAACCGAAACTCCTGTCATAGGAGCTAACGTCTATATCAAAGGCAGTACCAAAGGTGTATCCACAAATGTAGATGGAAATTTCATTTTTACAGGAGTACCTGTCGGACAGACTGTCACTGTCTCTTTCATTGGTTACAAAGATTATCAGGTGCGGGTTACAAAAGGGGGAGAGAAATTGAGAATCTCTCTTGAACCTGATGCGAAAATGCTCGAGGAAGTGGTGGTGGTTCCATACGGAGGTCCGGTAGCAAGAAAGGATCTTACCGGTTCCGTTGTTTCTGTCAACGTTGAGGATATGAAGGCGCTTCAGGCAGTGACGTTTGAAAATGCTATTGCCGGCAAGGTCGCCGGTGTACAGGTCAATGTCGGGGATGGACAGCCTGGAGGTCTTCCGGACATTCTGATTAGGGGTAGCAATTCTGTAACCCAGAGCAATGCTCCTCTTTATGTGGTAGACGGTATTCCACTAGAGTCTCCCGATAACTCGTCAATTCCTACTCAGAATATTAAAAGTATCGAGATACTTAAAGATGCATCGGCGACAGCCATATATGGTGCACGCGGTGCTAATGGTGTGATTGTTATTACTACCGATTCCGGTTCAAAGGGCGCTCCGAAAATTAATTTCGAGTACCGTTATAGCTTGTCGAAAGACTATAATAGGTATGAAATGATGTCACCTTATGAATTTGTCAGACTTCAGAATGAACTTGATGCGGCTTATGGCTCTATGTATCTCGATGGTAGGGATACTCATCCGGATGGAACTCCATGGACACTCGATGACTATAAGAATGTGAGACCTATTGACTGGCAAGATGAGATCAGTCAGCTCGGACAGATGCACGAATACAGCGTAAGCGCATCTGGCGGTACTGAGAAGACCACATATATGGCTTCATTCAATTATGCCAATCAGAAGGGTATCATTCTCAATACCGGTATGAAGAACTATGTTGGCAGCATGAACATCACCCAGAAGATAGGCAATCGTATGCAGCTTGTCATGAGAGCGAATTATGCGGAGAAGGAAAGAACTGGTATGCAAGTTAACTATGGACAGGGATCTTCTGCTTATATGTATAAAGTGTGGTCATACAGACCTATTTCCACAAACGGTGTGGACTTGACCCATGAACTTGAAGATCCTGAAAGGCCGGAAAGTGGAGTGCCGATGTTCAACCCATTGCTCCAGACGCAAAATACTGATCAGAAATATATCACAAGACAGTTAAGAACCAGTGCCATGTTCAATTGGAATATTCTCAAATGTCTGAAATTTACTACTTCGATTTCTTATACGAGTACTGAATCCCAGACTGATATATTCAATAATTCCAAGACAGAAGCCGGAAGTACACTTCCAGGAAGAAATGACGGAATTAACGGTTCGAGAAGAGTAACAAGAACTAACAATGTCTTGAATGAGAACACTTTGAACTTCAACAAAAAGTTCGATAATATTCATGACCTTGCCGTAACTGTCGGTTGTACTCAGCAGAAAAATGTTTCGGATATCTTCGAAGCAAAAGCTACACAGATTCCTATTACATCAGAATGGAGAGGAATAGAGGCACTTGATGAAGGGCTGTCTCAGAAAATCATGTCCAAGAAGTTGACAGAATGGGCAATACAATCTTTTATTTTTAGGTCGAATTACAACTATGACAGAAAATACTATCTGACGTTTACGATGCGTGCGGACGGTTCTTCAAAATTTGCACGTGACAATAGGTGGGGCAAGTTCTATTCAGGAGCCGTTCGGTGGAGATTCTCAGATGAGAATTTTGTCAAGAACAATATCGGATCATGGTTTAGCGAAGGGTCGCTTAACTTGAGCTATGGGTCTACCGGTAATAATGGTATCGGAGAATACGCTTATCTTCCGCAGATGGGATTTTCTTCCGGAGGGACATATTATGACTATTCATTCAATGATGAATATCCTACAACGGGAGCGATTGTCTCATCGATAGGTAATTCTAAATTGAAATGGGAGACTACATATACCTTTAATGCTAGAATGGATTTGGGCTTCTTCGACAATAGAATATACTTGACCGCCGAGTATTATAAGAAAGATACTAAAGATCTTCTGATCAATGCCACTTTGCCTGCCCATATCGGTTATGGTTCAGCATATAGAAATATAGGCCGGGTGGAGAACAAAGGTTTCGAACTGTCTCTAAACACTGTTAATATGAAGAGAAGGCATTTTAACTGGACTACCGATTTCAATATTTCATTCAACAGGAACAAAGTGCTTGCACTTGCCAACAACCAGAGTGTGCTTCCAGCTGATAATCTGAAGATTCCGAATGGGGCTGCATTGTATATTGCGAAGGTGGGCCAGCCTATCGGTATGATGTACGGAGCCCTTACAGACGGTCTTTATCAATATGAAGATTTCCGTAAGGGAAGCGATGGCAGCTGGATATTGAGAGATGATGTAGTTTCACAGTCAACTCATGCAAACAGAAAGGGAGTCTTTCCCGGATATCAGAAATTCAAGGATTTGAATGGCGATCTTCAGATTACTCAAGAAGACTTGACGATTATAGGTAATCCGAATCCTGATTTTACGGGCGGTATAACAAATACTTTCAGATTCTATAATTTTGATATGTCATTGTTCTTTACATTCAGCTACGGCAATGATATCCTTAATATGAACCGTTATTATTTAGAAGAAGGCAGATCATTGAGTTCCAATCAGTTTGCTTCGTATGCCGACAGATGGACCGTGGACAATCCTAACGGAAAACTTCCGCGTGCAAGATCTGCAAACAATACGGCTTGGGGCAGTGACCGTTATGTAGAGGACGGCTCATATTTGAGACTGAAAAATTTGAATATAGGATATACTCTGCCTATTCAGGTGAGCCAGAGGTTTTTTGTTAGCAACATGAGGATTTATTTCTCTGCCCAGAATTTGTTTACGGTGACGGGGTATTCAGGACAGGACCCTACCGTCAGCACGATGTCGAATGCAAGAACTCCAGGTTATGACTATTCGGCATACCCTGTACCACGTACATTCATATTTGGTGCACAAATTTCGTTTTAATGTGATATAATAATTTATATGGATATGAATAAGGTTATTAAAAGTATATTGTTCGGAATTGCATTTTTTCCTCTTACAGGCTGTTTGTCTAATTTGGATTTGCATCCGATAGATTCGGACACTCCGAATACATTTTTCAAAGATAGTGCGGCATGCGCAAAGGTTTTAGTGGGTTGTTATGACGCTCTTAGCGTACCGGGAGGAGGACTTTTTGATGGAAGCATGAACTCTCAGTTCGTCATCTGGAATGTGACGGATGAAATGTATAATGCAGCAGCCGGAACAGGTCCTAAGGTGTATAGCTATACTTCCGGATATGCTCCTAATGCTACTATGTACAAGAATCTTTATGCGGCGATTCAGCGTTGCTGTCAGTTCCTTCATTATCTTCCTGATGCCAAGATGACAACAGAAACAAAGCTCGCCATGGAAGGTGAAGTGCAATTTATAAGGGCATTCTGTTATTTCAATCTTGTACAAAATTATGGAAGGGTTCCTCTTGTAACGGAGGCATCTTCGGATGTTAATAGTACTTCTGCAAAGCAGGCAGAGGAGGCTGATATATACGATTTTGTAATTCGCGAGATGGAAGAGGCAGAGAGTAAGGTCTTTCCGATTACCAAATTTAACTTTGGAGGAAGAATCAATAAGTCTGCTGTCAGGGGAGTGCTGGCAAGGGTCTGCCTTTTCAATGCCGGATTCCCTTGCTACAACACTGAAAGGTACAAAGATGCATACAAATGGGCAAAGATGGTCATCGACGATCCTGCTCACAGCTTGATTCCTAATTTTGCAGAAGCATTCATTCCGCTTATTCAGGACAAGTATGATATACGTGAAAATCTATGGGAGATAGAAGCGTATTGTAAAAGTACGTCTGACGGACTGAAAGAATATTTTCCTTCATTGTCGACCTCGCTTGGTACCAATTGCAGCAAAGCTGTAGCAAATGTGTCCTTTATGGTTAATAATACAATGAAGATCACCAAAAGAATGTTTTCATATTATGAGCAGGATACTGAGGCATTGTTAGGCTCTTATGATGAAAGACGTAACTGGGCTATCGCTCCGTTTACCAATGCCCCTACGAAGCTTGATGGTGCCGATCGTCTTGTTCTTACTTATTTCGGCTCGCATAAGGATCCTGATAATGACAGATTGGTTTATGATCGTCAGGTCAACAAGTTCAACCGTCAGTATGCAAAGATTTGGCCTGCATATCAGAGTAATACAGGAACCAACCTCTGTATAGTACGCTATTCCGATGTATTGCTTATGGCAGCCGAAGCATTGTGTCAGATAAATAATGGTTCGACACCTGAGGCTATAGGCTATGTCAACGCGGTGAGAAAAAGGGCATACGGACAGATGGACGGTCGCAAGTTTATTGATCATATTGAACTTACCAATCCGGGAGAAAATTATACCATTGATGAAGTTTGTGTGGAAATTGTAGATGTTACCGACAATACTGCATCTGTCACATGCACAACGGAAGAGAACAAATCTCCCAAGGCATATCGTGTCGGAGACGTTAAAGGTCCTCTTACAATTGCTACTGCCAAGTTGCCTGAGATTCTTGGTTCTGACGGGAAACCGGACACTAAAGCCACCAGACCTATTGAGTCAATAGTATTGCTCGACAGGGGACATGCCTACAGTGAAACTCCGAAGGTGGTGATCAGGTCACTCGAGGGCGGGAAAGGTCCTAAGGGTAGCGGTGCTACGGCAATCGCAGTGATGAAGGATGAGAGTCCGTCTTATGAATTGCCTGCTGAAGCTACAGACTCAAAGGAGGCGTTCCTTCAGACTATTATGGATGAAAGAGCAAGGGAGCTATGCTTTGAAGGCTGGAGACGTTTAGACCTCAAACGTTGGCACAATCTTGTGGAGGTGCTTCAGGCTACGAGGGATGATGGCAGGAATGCAAAAGGAGTCAATGGAGCGCAACTTGATTATATCATGACTCCTGGCAACAATGTGTCCGATGTTCATTATTACCTTCCGATCCCTTCCGGAGAAATAATGCTTAATCCTGAATTGAAACAGAATGAAGGCTGGTAATTGTATATTTAACATTATTAAAAGTATGAGACAATGAAAAGAAATATAATTAGAAACCTGTTTCCCGCTTTAGTCGCCGCTTTAGTCGTTGTGTCCTGCCAAGTTGACACCGTGACCGAATCAACTGTTGTGACTAGGCTTGAAAAGAATGTATACGAAGTTGGAGAGAATGTTCGCTTCCACTTCTCAGGAGAAGCTGATTTCGTGACGATTTTTACCGGAGTTGATAATTATAATGGCGGAACGATGGGAGGAACTATAAAAGGGTCGCGTTATATCTATAGAAATCGCGGAAGGGAGAATGGTTCTCCAGTCCTGTCTTTCAATTGTAAAAAAGATGGAGATAACTTGGAGGAGTATGCCGAAATCAAGCTTCTTCTTTCTACTGACTTTGACGGTGACATCACCATGGAGGGAATAAAACGTGCCACTTGGCTGGATATTTCTGAAAAAGCGAAATGGCCTGTTGAGGGGACTAAAAAAGGTGTTAATGTTAATTCCGGAGCAATAGATTTGTCAGAATGGAACGGACGGGATATCTATCTTGCTTTCCGTTATACTGCGAAAAAGGGACAGAAACAGGAAGGATATACAATCTCTTCATTCAATCTTAATAATACAGTTGAAACGGATGCTCTTCCTTATACGATATGGACAAATGCTTCTTTTGCAAAATGTGGTACAACTACGAATAAACTGCAGGAAGATCAGACCGGTGCTATTTTCCCCGCTTATCAGTGGACACTTGGAACATCGCTTACTTGTGCAGGCATGCCTGACGGTAAGGAGGATTTTGAAAGCTGGGTAATTACTTCTCCTGTCGATCCGAGCCAAGTGATTCCTGATTATGGTACGCTTATTAAGTCGTACAGCGAGGTTGTTCCGGGGTTCTATGATTACACATATTACAAACCGGGTAAGTTTACGGTGACCGTAGTGTCGCGTAATGCTACCGCTTTTGGAACTGAAGAATCTGTGCAAAATATAGAAATAGAAATAGTTGAAAAATAATTTTCTGAAAAATACATTTATGAAATATTTGTTTTCTACGTTACTCATTGCTTGTGTGAGTGTTTTGATGTCCGCTCAGCCCAAACTGAATCTTAATACGGGCAGTATTGATTTTGAATGGCAACAGGAGGAGGATGGCTGGCATATCTCGTGTATTAAAATCGACGGGAAGCAGATTCCTGCCCCCAAGGGATATTACACGGTTTTGTATATAGATCGTAATCCGGCAAAGGATTTGGTCGATCAGGATCTTGAGGGAAAGGATTTTACGTTCTATCCGTCAAAAGCAGAAATGCTTCCCGATGGTACTCTGAAATTTTCTCACAGTCTCCGTTTCGGAGACGTTGAAGCAATATGGAAGGTAGATCCATTATTTCCGTCTGATATAAAGGTCGATATGAAGGTCAGACTGTCGACGAACGGTTCCGTATCCATCGCCACCCCTACGATTACCGTCTTCGAAGAGAACAATATATCATGGGCGATGATTCCGGGTAATTGGTATGGCAATGAAATCCAGTATAATCTGAATATGGCAAAAACTTACAGCATGGGCATTCCTTGTGTTCCGATGCTTGCCCAAGAACGTAATACGATGACTCTGTGTCCGCTGTATTCGTCGAAGGATGGCTATACCTTAGCTGTTATTCCAGATCCGGGGACGGAAACCGACCCGATAGCCGGCAAAGCTCCGGATAAGAGTCCTAATTCCTTGGGATTGAGTTTAGCGAACAGGCATAATGAACTTACTCCCGTGGTTTATCATCCGGTACTCGGACAGGTGGGAGCTAAGCACAAAGCCGGAGATGAAGTGGTATTTGGATTCCGTTATACCTTGAAGAACTCGGGCTGGTTCGATGTATTCCAGCATGCAGTGAACGATGTTTTCGCCTTACCATCATCCTTGGATTTGCTTACCAACAAGGTGTCTTTGTCCGAGCGCGTGAGCCGGCTTCAGAAATTCCTGCGTAAAGATAAAGAGTCGAGCTGGAAAACATGGCAGAGCAGAGGTGAGACAATAGGTGCTAATGGCTCCAAGATTGCTGACGCTGGTACCATGTTTATGATTGCACGAAACGGGCAGGATTCCGTAATGAGCAGCCGTCTTCACTATGTGAGGAATTATAAAATGATTCAGCAGCAGACAGAACCGGGATATTTCTGCGGTGCCGCTCTCGGAGAATATGCGGATATAGACGGTGTGGAGTCGGAAAGGGGCAATTGGATAGAACCTTTGCATACGACCTATTATACTATGGTCGATTTCGGAAATATGCTTCTATTCAATCCTGATGACAAGGAATTGCTTGAAAGGTTGAGGATGGCAGGTGACAGATTGCTTGCATGGCAGAAAGATGATGGAAGTTTTGAGGTCGGCTATGACAGATTTTCTATGAAACCGTCTTTCCCGGATCTTAAGGATTACAGGCCAACCTGGTATGGATTGTACATAGCATATAAGCACTTGAAAGACAAGAAATACCTTGACGCAGCCTGCAAAGGTGCAGACTGGCAGCAGGAAAACGGAGTGGATAAAGGATATTATCTCGGAGTATGCGGTGATGGACGCAATATCTGGGATTTCTGTACGGCACAGACATCTCGTGCCTATATGGACTTGTATGAAATAACGGGTAACAAGGCATATAAACAGGCGTCTATAGATGCCGCCATGATTTACGCGACGTCTATATTCACCAATCCGGTAATGACTGATGAAACGAAATACATCGGCGAGCAAGCATATAAAGATTGGGAGCTGAATCAGACTGGTCTTGGTGTGGAGCATATACGAGGTACGGCAGTAAACGGACCGATTTTGATATCAAGTTATGCAGGTTTGTTCGTGAAAATGTATGAATGGACGGAGGAACCGGTTTTCCTTACTATGGCAAGAGCTGCGTCAATCGGAAGAAATGCTTTTGTCGATCAGAAAAGCGGATGCGCAGTCTATTACTGGCACGGAATGAATGAGTTGAAAAAATATTCCACAATGTTCCCGTGGCATGCGTACTGGCAGATTGGCTGGATTGTGGATTATCTGATTGCGGAGGCTGGTTTGCGTTCGGACAGTAATATTTCGTTTCCATATGGCTACATGACTCCTAAGGTTGGCCCACATGTCACATATGGATTTGCACCCGGTAATATTTACGGTAAGAAAGCGGATCTTCTGTTCAGACCGGATATGGTCGGTTGCGATAATCCGGAGATTGAATTCCTTACCGCTTTGTCAGAGAACGGCACGAAGTTATACTTGATTGCAATGTGTCAGTCTAATGACAGTCAGTCATGCACTGTAACTCTGGATTTGTCGCAGTTAGTTGCGAATAAGACAGGTTTCCGTTCTGCTAAGGCTCTTCAGGGTAAAATTATTAGATCGGCGGGAAAGAAAGGGCAGATCAAACTTGATTTTGCTCCATGGGGTATGAATGTCATTGAAATTTCACTATAAACGATTTTATGGAACGATTTTTTATATTGTTGATTTTAGCGGGGCTGTCCGTTTCGGGAGTTGCCCAAAAGAGTATGTGGCTCATAGCTGGACAGAGTAATGCTTCCGGAATGGGTGATAGAAGAACTTCGATGAAATACTATAGCAAAGAGTGTTTCGACTATGTACAATCCGGAGATTCGTTGAAAATACTGCAGGACCCAGTAGGTGAGAACGGCAAGTATTTCGGCAAGGCGAACAGCGGCAGCATCAGTCCTTCGTTCGCGTGGAACCTTAATAAAATGACAGGTGATTCGGTTGTAGTGGTATCTGCGGCGAGGGGAGGAAGTGCATGCTCCACTACAGGAGAGACAATCTACGGTACTTGGGCGGAAAAGGGTGTCTTGCCTTTGTTCGATGCAGCGATGGCTAAATGTAATTCTGCGATTGCCGTTACAGGATTGAAATTCAGTGGGGTGATCTGGCTTCAAGGAGAACGTGACGCAAATGCTATCAATGATGGGAAAATGGACGGTGAGGATTATGAGGCGGCGCTTCGCAATCTTATACTCCGGTTCAGAAAGCATCTTCATGATGCCGACCTTCCTTTCTATATAGTCCTCACAGGACAATATGTCGACCGTCCGCAAGAGGGCTATCATCAGGTTCGTGCGGCACAACGCAGACTGTCTGAAAAAATGCATGGAGTTCATCTTGTAGCTGCGGATCCTTGGCTTTTTCCACAGATGAATATGATGACGGATGACATCCATTACAGCCAATACGCATATAATCTTATCGGGGAGACTATAGCCCGCCAGATTTACGAAGCAAGAAGTATTGATTCTAAATAAAATGAGGAAAATGAAGAAAAAAGTAATAGCATCGCTTTTTGCCATGTTTATCGGAGGAATTGCAGTATTTGCACAGGATCCGATGGTGGACAAAAAGAATACTGACAGTAAACCTCCTTATATCTATCCGGAGGAAAGCATTGTAAGGGAAAATATAGAAAAGTGGCAGGATATGAAATTCGGTATGTTTATCCATTGGGGAACATACAGCCAATGGGGTATAGTAGAGTCCTGGTCCATTTGTCCGGAAGCATATAAATTCTGTATGGTGAGGCCGGAAGGAATGAACTATTTTGACTATGTCCGGAAGTATGAAGATTTGAAAAAGACATTCAATCCTGTAAAATTCAATCCTGAAAAATGGGCTGGAGCGGCGGAGTATGCTGGAATGAAATATGTGGTCTTCACAACTAAGCATCATGACGGATTCAATATGTACGATACTCAGTACAGCGACTATAAAATAACCGATGTCGAATGTCCGTTCCACACAGATGCGAATGCTGACATTGCAAAGAGAATTTTCGATGCATTTCGTGGCAAAGGTATGATGGCAGGTGCTTATTATTCCATAGCAGATTGGAACAATAATGACTATTGGTGGGATTATTTCCCTCCCAAAGACAGGAATATAAATTATCCTCCTGAAATGTTCCCGGAAAAATGGCAGCGCTTAAATGACTTTATCAACAATCAGTTGAATGAACTGACCGGAGGAAAGTACGGTAACCTCGGCATGCTGTGGTTCGACTTGTGCGATGCTTCTCCTGACAGGCATCCGCAGTGGGAAAGATTCGCAAAGACGGTAAGAACCAATCAGCCTGGAATCATGATGGTGGCAAGACATACGAATACCATCTATGAAAATTACAGGACTCCGGAACAGAAAATACCGGATCGTGCCTTGGACTATCCTTGGGAGGCTTGTATGACTATGGCTACTCAATGGTCATACAAACCAGATGATAGTTACAAATCCACGCATGACATTCTGACTACCCTTGTACAGATAGTTTCACGTGGAGGAAACTTTCTACTGAATGTCGGACCGGGTCCTGACGGAGAACTTGCTCCGGAGGCATATCAGCGACTTAAGGAAATCGGTGACTGGATGCAGGTTAACTCAGAGGGTATCCATGGAACGAAAGCAATTGCTCCTTACAAAGAGGACAGAATAGCGTTTACTTCAAAAGATAACAACGTATATGCCTTTTACTTGAATGCCAAGGATGAATATATGCCGTCTGTGGTGAAAATCAGATCATTCGTTCCGGTTTCTGCCAAATCGGTATTTCTGATGGGGCATAATCGTCCCCTCAAATGGAAAAAAACTGGAGACGGAATAGAAATAATCATACCGGAGTCTGTCAGAAAGAATCCTCCTTGCGATTTGGTCTGGGGTTTTAAATTGAAGATTAAATAGAGTGTTCCGAATTATTGATTCCATTTTGAGATGAAGCTTTTTTTCTTTGTTATTTTGTTTGCGATGACTTTCTGTCCGGTGTGGCCTAGTGCCGGAAAACTCCCGGATGTTCCGTCCGTGCTGTTTCTTGGAGTGGATTTCCCTGAAGAAAGTGCCACCTATATTGAAAACCAAATTGCTTCTGGGCTGAAAATACTGGATTTGACAGACAGCCCGGAAGTAACATACCGCTGTGTAAGGGGAATAAAGGAAGCCGCGGAGATCATATCTACGGAAAAGACAGGAAGATATAGAGTATTTGTCATACAATGCAGAGATTTGAATACTAATGAGAATACTTTCTGTAAAATCCGCTTGATGGCTGCTAGGCAAAATACCGACATATTATGGATGACATCCGATACGGCTCAAATTGTTTCCTGTAATTGTGATTTTGCTGATTATGAGGGCTTTTGTTCCAATCAGAAAAGTTATGACTGGAAGCGGTGTATATCATATATCGCAGATGCCGTGTCTCAATGGTGGACCGGTATGGCAGAAGGAAATAGAGGTATTGAAAGGCTGCCTGTATGGCAGGGCGAAATTCCCGATTATGAATATTCCGGGCCGGAATATATCAATTCAATAGCGCGTATCGACAGGATTTCCGAACCGGAATTGGAAGTTTTCCTTCCCCGTCAGTCAGAGAAGTCTCCGGTGGTAATCTTTTTCCCGGGAGGAGGATTGAGCTATACCGGCTTTATCAGAAATGCGCGTGAGGCGGCAGAGCTGTTGAGGCCATATGGAGTAGCGGTAATCGGTGTAAAATACAGGGTGAAACGTGGACTTGACGTGGCTTTGGAAGATGCAAGACAAGCCGTAAGGACAGTCAGAGAGAAAGCCTCCGAGTGGAATATAGATGAAAATGCAATCGGAGTAGCAGGACAGTCGGCAGGTGCGCTGATTGTATTGAGGCTGGCTTCAGCCGATTGCCCAGACGCCTTTTCGCGCCCTGACTATGTGATTCCATTAACGAGTTGGTATTACGGGAAACAGAAATGGCCGTTCAGATTTGATGCTGAGACTCCTCCTTTTTTTATGCGTCATGCGACTAATGACAGCGGTTACGGTTTTGCACTTAGTGTCAAGGAAAAACTCTTGGAGGCCGGAGTTCCATTGGATTGGAAGACTGTCGATGATAGGGGACACGGAGCTTTTGAAATTACTGTCGATGGTTATGGACATGACTGGACTGTCGAACTGGTAGAATGGATGAGAAAAAATAAAATATTGAAAACCGATAATCATGAAAAAGAAGTTGATTAGATTGTTTATTGCGGTCGGTCTTGTCTTGGGGGTTGGCTCATGTGCTGATGTGACTGACACTCCTGAATATTATGGAGTATATAAGGAAGCGAATATAGAAAATATAAGACCGTCTTCGTGGTTAAGAGAAATATTACAGAGACAGAGAGACGGCCTCGGGCTTAATCGCAAGGAGTCTGGTTATCCTTATAACACATGTCTGTGGAATGGAATAATCCCGGAGGGAGGTAATCCGATAGCGAAAGGTTGGTGGCCTTATGAACAGTCGGGATATATGATTGACGGTCTGTATAGGTGTGGAATATTCCTGAGAGACAGCGTACTTATGCAGCTCGGTTCCGACAATGTCGGATATGTCTTATCCCATCCCCGGGCGAACGGAATGCTAGGTCCGGAAACCCTTGGTGAGAACCAGTGGGCATTTTCTGTATTCGCACGGACGTTGCTTGCATATTACGACTATACCGAAGACGACAGGATTCCGGTTCTGCTGAAAAAACATTTTTCTGCCTTGAATGATACTTTGACCAACAGGCAGACTTGTATCATAGAAAGTATGTGCAAAATGTATTCATATACGGGCGACAAGGAAATCTTGCAGAAAGCCGGGCATATTTGGGATCTGTTCAGTATGAACGGGGGAACAAAAGACAATGAAGTGTTCATCCATGGAGATATGGTCTCTTCAAAGCCGATTGACGTACATGGTGTGACGGCTGCTGAAGTTTCCAAACAGCCGTTGATTCTGTATCTTTATACCGGTAGGCAGGAATATCTCGATGCCGCGCTTGGTTTCTATTCTTCCGTGGAACGGGAAAACGAACTTCCAGATGGGATACCGGCTTCATATGAAAGCTTGTTTCCTAAGCATGCGGAAGCGCTGCATGAGACCTGTGATATCAGTGACTTTATATGGAGTTACGGTTACATGCTGATGGCAACCGGAGATGTTAAGTGGGCGGATAAGATGGAATCAGCTGTGTATAATGCAGCCTTGGGAGCTATTAATAAAGATTTCAAGGCTTTGCAGTACTTCTCATCTCCGAATCAGTTATTGGCAACTGAAAAAAGTTCCATGGCTCCGTATGGTGAAGAGGGCTTGTCACGTCAGGCTTACAGACCGGGTTTTGATGTTGAATGTTGTTCCGGCAATGTCCACAGGATGTTTCCGAATTATATTTCAAGGATGTGGATGAATGGTGACGAGCATGAGATAGTTGCCGCTTTGTACGGTCCGTCGGAATATAGGACAGAAATTAATGGCACAAAAGTATGTATAACGGAAGATACTTCTTATCCTTTCTCCGGGAAAATAACATTCAGGTTTGCTCTCGATGGTGCTCCTGTCAGAATACCGTTTACCATGAGGATTCCATCATGGGTAGAGAATGCAAAGTTGACAGTCAATGCAGAACAGCCGAAAGAATATCATGCAGGAGGGTTCAGTACGATAGAAAGACGATTTAAGGATGGGGATGTCGTAGAGTTGGACATCGATATGAAGCCGAGGGCAGAGAAAAGAACTGATGCCGGAATTAATGTATATATGGGGCCATTGCTGTATTCTGTAGATATTGATGAGAATGTTGAGATCATAAAGGACCAGTTCAAGACATCTGTAGCTTTTCCTGCATATAACGTGACCCCTGCTTCTAAGTGGAATTTCGGTCTGCCTGAAAACCCTAAAATAACAGTGGTGAACACAGGGAAGAAAGGATTCCCGTGGACACCAGATTCAACACCTGTCAAGCTTAAAGTAACTGCATTTGAAATTCCTGAATGGCGACTTTTGGGTGATACGACCCCTGGGCTACCTGAAGAGAAAATTCAGGTTTCGTCAGAATGTGAAGAGATAGAAATGGTACCGTCCGGATGTACAAGGATAAGAATGACGACGCTTCCGGTGGTTGAATATTGTAAATGAAATTTAAAATTAAATTAGTTATGAGTAGAATTACGATGACTGTATTGTCTGTCCTTATTTTGATATCCGCGTGTACATCAGGATCCAAAACAGGAACTAACAGACAATTGCCCGTTTATCTTGATGAATCCAAAACGATAGACGAGAGAGTAGAAGATATTATTCCACGTCTTACGCTGGAAGAAAAGGTGGCATTATGTCATGCTCAGTCCAAATTCAGTTCTCCCGGAGTGCAACGACTCGGCATTCCTGAGTTGTGGATGAATGACGGACCGTTCGGTGTAAGAAGCGAAGTCCTTTACAACAGTTGGACAAAAGCGGAAACTACCAATGATTCCTGTACGGCATTTCCGGCTCTTACGGTTCTTGCATCCAGCTGGAATATGGAACTTGCGTCTCAATACGGTCAAGCTCTCAGTGAAGAGGCGAACTATCGGGAGAAAGACGTTCAGCTTGCTCCGGGAGTAAATATCGCAAGGACACCTCTTAACGGAAGAAACTTCGAGTATATGGGTGAAGATCCTTTTTTAGTTTCGAAAATTGCTGTTCCGTATATCAAAGCCATTCAAGATAACGGTATTGCTGTATGTGTAAAGCACTTTGCACTTAATAATCAGGAGTATCAGAGAGATACCGTTAATGTAGAGGTGTCTGAAAGGGCACTGCGAGAGATTTATCTTCCTGCCTTTAAAGCTGCTGTAACAGAGGCTGGGGCATGGTCTGTAATGGGGGCATATAATAAATTCAGAGGACAATACTGCTGCCACAATAACTATCTCATCAATGATATTCTTAAAGGGGAGTGGAAATTTGACGGAGCAGTCATCTCGGACTGGAGCGGAACAAAGAATGCGTATGAGGCTGCAATGAACGGACTTGATATAGAAATGGGAACATTAAAACCATATAATGAGTATTATATGGCTGATTCTCTCCTGTATTTTGTTCGTAATGGCAAAGTACCTATGGAAAAACTTGACGATAAGGTCAGACGT